>Ga0118677_10003120_pt1 | contig 31985 bp, 30 predicted proteins | sample AliMusrvi5mmetaG_FD_86154 | JGI IMG/M metagenome (GOLD analysis project Ga0118677, IMG submission 86154) | reverse complement strand
GCGCCTCATCGACATCCTTCATCGCCTCGTCGATGAGGGCCACACCGTGGTCGTCATCGAACACCACATGGCCGTCGCCGCCGAAGCCGATTGGATCATCGACCTCGGCCCCGAAGCCGGCGACGCCGGCGGCCGCATCGTCGCCCAGGGCCCGCCCGAACTCGTCGCCCGCTCGAAGACCTCGCGCACCGCGCCCTTTCTGAAGCGGGCCTTGCAGCCCGGGCGGTGAGACACACGATGCTATGGCGGGGATCAGAGATTGGAATTCGCGGTCCGAGAGTTCCAAAATTCCGGGGTCGTATTGGCATGACGTCTGGCGCACTTTTTCAAACATGCCGCATGATCCGTAATGTGTCTGTCGTTGTTTGAGACCAACAAGGTGTCGCTCATGCAGGCCACAAAAGTAATCACCTTGTCGCTTTTCTCAGTATGGCCTGGCACGCATTTGTTGATACAAAGCATCAATCCTGCATTGTGCTCAACACCTATCGTCTGCTTGGGAAGCATAACCAGTCCACGAAACACGTTCTGGAAGTTGCCCATCTCGCGATGTTTTTTGTATTGACCAAGCCGGTGAGTCATCTCGATTAGCCAATCGTTCACCGGCATCGAAACATAGCGTGCGTCTTTGCGTGATGACTTTCGTCAACAATGCAGTGACGTGCCCGTCCGAATTCATGCCGCCCACCTCGGTTCGGAAGAAGTGTTCCAACACATTTGTGTCGAGCGTGATCGCATCACTCCGCATGTTCTTATGATTGAGATATTGATGGTGAAACGGCATTCATCTCCAAAGCTTCAAAAATATCCGCAATAGCCATACAACGGGCAGGTATTGACATTTCATCACGCGTTAATCCTTTAGGGTAACCTTTCCCATCCATTCGCTCATGGTGGGCCCCTGCATATTCAGTGACATTCATCAAGTGCTTGGGCCACTTTAATTTCTCTAGCATACTGATCGAGACTTCAATATGTCGATTGATAATTTTTCGTTCAGATGCATTTAGGGTTCCAGATTTAATAGTCAAATTAAGAACCTCATCTTCATTTAAAAGCTGTCGCTTTGATCCCGAGAAATCTTGCCAGGTATATTTTGAAGCAATATCATGAATTCGCTTTAAATCTGATTCAATCATGGATTCGACGCCAATATTACAGTGGCATAAGAAATTAAAATCATCAATTAAAAGCTCTTGTTTTTGTTGTGCATCAAAGTCAGTAATTAATTTATTTGCAAGTTGGATTTGAATATCACGCATCAATATTTCAATTCTCAATTCAATTAACTGTATCCGATCAAAAATGGTTTCAAGCTTGGTCGCTTTATCTACAACATGCACTGGAGTTGTAATTTTCCCGCAATCGTGTAGTAGGCTAGCCATTTTTAGTTCTTTTCGGTTGACATCCGATAATGAGTAATCGCTAAATGGGCCAACTTGGCATTGGGTGACCGCATCTGCAATCATCATAGTTAGTGCTGGTACGCGCTCACAATGCCCTCCGGTATGTGGAGACTTATCATCAATCGCATGATTGATGAGGCTGATAAAGGATTCAAACAGGTCCTCTAGCTGAATTACAAGAGTGCGATTAGTTATAGAAATTGCTGCTTGAGAACTTAGCGCCTCAATGATGACTTGAGATCTTTGTGAGAACGGGATAATTTTCCCAGTTGTTGGATGAGATGCATTCGTTAGTTTCAAAATTCCTGTAATTTCAGATTCATAATTCTTCATGGGTACATACAAGAATGATGCTGACTTATAGCTATTCGTTGAATCAAATTCAAATGTCTCAGAAAAATCAAACTTATTTTCATCGTGCGCATTAGGTATATTGACAGTCTCCTTTTTGTGGAATGCATAAGTGACTGCATGTCTCAAATCAGGAATCCCTGTATCAGCAAAAAGGCGGATAGATCTATCACTTATTCTGTTGGAGTCGTTACTAGCTAAATAAATATCTTTATTTTTTGTATGGACAATTTCAGTGCTTAAAAGATTATCGCTTGTTACTTTATATATCCTGCCCTCATCGGCACCAGTAATCTCCATTGCAGCATCTAAAATGTTTTCTAGAATTTGCGCAAGATCTGTTTCGCTGCTCAAGGACGAGCTAATTCTTAGTAATTTATTGATTAAGATACCGCTATTAAAGTATTTACTTTCTATAGTCATTTTCTATTAAGTACTATCTAATGAAACAGATTAGATAGTACTTGCGTTTAAATGTATTGCGCGCAATAAAGTACTTTAAAAGAGTCTTTTGCATTTTTAGGATTTCATTTGCGTTTATTGGATAGCCTATCAAAATTCTAAGCGCCAAAATTGAATCTAAATCATCATGAAACTAAATATTTTTAGGGCGCAACAATAGTGCAAGCTCCAAGTAGCCCCATGCATTCAATTACCAATCTTAGTTCTGCAGGTATCTTGCTCGATTTAAATTACCAGGGGATCAGCCCGTGGCAATGGGGGTTGCTATTAGAAAGGGCATCGAAAGCCAAAATATCGCAGCGAATCGCTGCTATGTTTGCGGGAGAAATTCTGAACAAAAGCGAAGCTCGCCCAGTCTTGCATACGGCACTTCGTAATCTGTCTAATACACCAGTTTATGTTAACGCCCAAGATGTTATGTCTGAGATCAGAATGGTTTGGGAGAAAATGCGTATTCTATGTGATGAATGCGATGGCATTACCGATCTCATCCATATCGGTATTGGGGGTTCAGTTTTTGGTCCCGAATTAGTTGTGAGGGCTTTGGAAAGCTTACCAAATACTAAAAGTAGAGGGATGCGTATTCACTTTGCAGCCAATATTGATGCTGAAGAGTTATCACGAATTTTTAGGTTAGCAAACCCTTTGACTACCAAAGTCATCATTGTTTCCAAAACTTTTTCCACAACAGAAACCATGATGAATGCTATGGCAGTCAAAAATTGGCTCCAAATTAATGGATGTAGTGTTAGGCATATCGAGAAGTGCCTTATTGCAGTTACCGCCAATATAAAAAAAGCAAATGATTTTGGGATTGTGAAAGAAAATATTTTTCCATTTTGGGATTGGGTTGGGGGGCGTTTTTCTGTTTGGTCTGCAGTAGGGCTCTGTATTGCTTTGCAGTATGGATTTGAGGCGTTCAAAGATTTCCTACTCGGGGCTCACAAGGTCGATCAGGATTTCAAAAACACTCAGAGTGAAAGTAACCTACCTATTTTGATGGCTCTCGGGTTGATTTATCAGCAAGAGACACTCCATTCGCCTGCATATGCAGTTATTCCCTACGCAAATGCGCTAAATTTATTTCCCCTATGGTTGCAACAACTTGAGATGGAAAGCCACGGCAAAAGTGTTAGTCGTGATGGAAGTCCAGTCATGCAATCATCCCCAGTGATTTTTGGTAGCGTTGGAAGTAATGCTCAGCACTCTTATTTTCAGTTACTACATCAAGGAAAAAGTATTATTCCTGTCGATTTCATTGCAGTGCAAAACCCCATGAGTAAATTGCCTCATGCGATTGATCATCATAGGGTGCTATTAGCAAATTGCCTTGCTCAAGCACAGGCCTTGGCAAATGGCCAGCCCTCTGAAATTCCCAATGAAGTCTATACCGGAGGGAGACCCAGTAATTTGATCATTCTGCCAGAGCTCAATCCATTTTATCTTGGAGCTTTACTTGCCCTATATGAAAGTCGTGCTGTCGCTCTCGGGATTCTTTGGGATATAAATAGTTTTGATCAGCCGGGCGTGGAGCTAGGTAAAAAACTTTCTTTGCCCATAGATATGGCATTGCAGGGGATAAATCCAATGGGTAATGATTCTATAGATTCTGTTACTCACCAACGAATTGAGTATTTCAAACAGAATCTCCTAACCCCACTGAATAGTTGATGGCATATGTATCAACCATTTAGTTTTTTCAAAACTAAAAAGTACTTACACAGGAAGGGCATCATGAGCCTTATGAGGACAAAGCCAATTACCAAGGCGGTATTTCCAGTAGCAGGTCTAGGCACTCGTTTTTTGCCAGCAACTAAAGCAAGCCCAAAAGAAATGCTCAACGTAGTAGATAAGCCGCTTATACAATATGCAGTTGAGGAGGCAATCGAGTCAGGAATCACAGAGCTTATTTTCATTACTGGACGCAATAAACGCTCTATAGAAGATCATTTTGATAAAGCATACGAGCTTGAGGCTGAGCTTGAGGCTAAAAATAAGCAAGATTTGTTAACAATTGTCAGAAATATCAAACCTAGTCATGTTAACTGTGTATATGTTAGGCAGTCAGAGGCTTTAGGTCTAGGACATGCTGTGTTGTGTGCGGAAAAATTAGTTGGCGACGAGCCATTTGCAGTCATCTTGGCCGACGACTTATTGGATGGATCTCCACCAGTACTATCTCAGATGATTGATGCTTATAAGAAATATAAGGTATCAATATTGGCCGTTGAAAAAATATTACCCGAGAAAAGCTCATCGTATGGAGTCGTTGCTGGGATTGCTCAAGACGGTTGTTTTCTTAAACTTTCAGGTATCGTTGAAAAGCCACAAGCCAAAGATGCTCCTTCTGATTTGGGTGTGGTTGGCCGTTATATATTGTCACCAGATATTTTTAGACATATTCGTGAATTAAAAGTAGGCTCGGGCGGTGAGTTTCAACTTACTGATGCAATTGAGTCTTTATTGCAAGTTGAGAATGTCATGGCATACCAATTCAATGGCACTCGCTATGACTGTGGCGATAAGCTTGGGTTCTTGAAGGCAACTATACAAATGGCTTTAAAGCATCCTGAATTAAAGGAAGAATTTAGTAGTTATTTATCTAATGTAGAAGGGCTATCTTTAGTAGTTGGCTGATAAAACATTGCCAATCGGGTAGCCTAATGATGGTTTACCAAACCATCCGGATGAGAAGATACTGCCTTTCTCATAGTTGCCTATATTTTTAGTTGCAATATAGGAGTGAGCTTTTCTCTTTCCATCTGATATGGTGATCAGTTCCCCGCGTGATGAGACTCTTACACTTTGCATAAAGCGGTTAACTGCTTCCTCATCCCAGGAGCCAGCGCTATACATGGAGTCTTTAAAAGACTGCTTAATGTGCTCTAAGTATTTGTCTATGGAGCTACGTAAATTAAGGTCGCCCCTTTTTTCTAACAGTGCATTCATTTGATTATCGTATTTATAAGATATACTCGCCTTGATTTTAAGCTCTCTCGAAAGCTATTACTAGCCCTGAGGCTTTCAAGTCGCTGGTGTTTCATAAATTTTCATTTATTGACGTGATTTTGCATTTATTGTTTATTGTCCATATGGAGACATGAACGGCTTAACCGGTAATGGCAGTAACTCAGTGATTGGTTCAAAGCTATATCTTAAAAATATCCCTCCGCCTATCTGGCGATAGTTACTTGCGTTATCAGCTTGTGCGCTGGCACCAAAAAATAGTTTTGGGGCTATTTGGTACTCTGCATTAGCTGCTATGTTATATACACCGCTTGTAGTCGATTGGCTTGGGTATACCGCCTGATTAGTGCCAGTAAGACCTGCCGCTTGTGCATTAGCCATAGCGACGTTTGCTTGGTTTTGAAGCGAGGTAGAGCCAGGGAAGTAATTCGAAGCATTCTGATTGTATTGCTGAACACCTGCAGCGCCCTTTAACTGATAGGAGAACTTTTCTGAGCGATGAGACCAGCTCAGCGGGATAGTGAGTGCATAATATTGCTGCGGACTGAAATAACCACCTTGACCATAAGTGAAGTTACTTGAGTTATTTTGGTAGAAGACGTTATTAATATTCATTCCTGAGATTAATAAGTCATTATCATTTCGAATCAAGCTTACATATGCGCCCCCCATAAATTCAGAGCGAGAATTGCTGACAACATTATGACCATTGAGGCTGTAGTAGGAGCCTGAAGCAAAAACACCGTACCCACCCAGATCCTTTGTGATTTGGGCGCGGCCGCCGGTAGCCATCACTCCACCCCAGGTTTGACCCGTTCTAGAATCCTTAGTTCCTGCAAAGGATAGCAAGCTATCGGTAACTGGTCGGCTGGAAACATTGACCAAATAGGTGAGGGAGTTTGCTTCGTCAATTCCGCCATTGACTTTAATGCCCCCAGTAAAATTATTGTATGTAAACCCTACAGGTGTTGTTCCAGCGTCAACAGTAACATTTTTGCTTATATACCCGGCTGCCATTCCAATACCACTTGCGGTTTGTGCAGTATTTCCAGTGACTAAGCCTTTGGTTTGGGCATTTGCTGCAGTTGGACCTCCACCAAACGTACTGCTAGAGTAGTAGTCTGTGCCCAGAGTTCCTGCATTCAAAGATACCGGGGTAATCTGTATGTTCGCTTTTCCGTCCCCTGCTGGCATTCGAATTTCTAAGGGAGTTTCTATATCAGTCAGCTGACTAGTTCCAGGATTTCCATTACGATTACGAACCTGGGCACCTAACAGAATTTCAGCGCTTCGATCTTGTTTTATTTCATTTAGTTCTGTAATGATGGTGCGAGGCGCCGCTTGGTAAGATGAGGCGGCTCTAGTCAATTGAGATGCTGGCACCGGAACGTAACTCGTGCTATTGATATAAGAGGGGTTTCCGCCTGCTGGAATTGAAGAGGCGTTAGAGGCAACTTGATTGGGATAGGCTGAACCCAAAAATCTGGGGTTAGCATTTGACCCGCTATCGGCAGCCTCTGGAATACGGTTGTTTGGCAAATTTTGGCCTAGAGGATTTTCAGAATTACCCTGCCGGGTATACGAATTAGGGCTGGAAGATAAATTAATAGGAGCATTTGCAAATTCACGTTGAGCTTTAATTGTTTCTATACCGCTGTTCCGGTTTAAACCTGCAAACGGATTATTCGATATTACAGTTCCAGGAACAGGGGAGAGCGCGCCTCCACCTTGTTCGAAACCAAAATTCGTTTCATTTGCAAGAGCTCTTTCGTACAATTCAGTTGCTTTCGATAGCTTGCCCTGATCTCGATATATTTTTGCCGCAGAAGCTAATAATTGCGGATTATTGGGGGATTGCGCTAGCATTGCATCAAGCAATCCATTCGCATAGTCATAGTCCTTAATTTGAGTTGCAAGTTGTATTGCGCCTAATTTAATGTCATAACTATTAGGATTGGCGCTAACTAGTTGTTTATAGACTCCCAATGCTTTTTTATTTTCTCCTGCAGATACATAAAGTCTTGCAAGAGCGCTATTAGCAGCTAGACTCATAGGGCGCTGACTGAGTAATGGAGATAGCCTATCGTAAGCGGACGCTAAATCCCCGCGCTCTCGCATGAGATCGACTTGGCGGAGTGAATACGTAAATAAGAGATCATTAAACCGCGTACGAGTCTCAGTATTTAGTTTCCCACTATCAAGTTGTCGAAGTACATTGGCACATTCAATATCTTGATTTGTCTTTAAGAGTATTCCTGCATATTGCAATTGCATTTCTGGAGTAACTTGCTTACTACGTGCGATTTGCTGTCTTATTAAATACAATCCATGAGCAGTATCGCCCATATCAATATAAGCAGCAGAAATAATTGATATAGCATCTGAACTATCGCCCATTTTCTTTTCGGCATCAGATAGAACTGCTAAAGCTTGAGCTTTTCTACCCTGCTGGTATAGACCATTTGCGATGGCAACTTGATTTTGTAACCAAGTACTTTTTTGAATAGAAATAATGGACTGTGTACGATTTTTCAGTGGAATTCGATCTAGCAAGTTGAGCGCATAGTCCCATTCCTTTAAGTCAACCGCAAAAAGGGCTCCCGCATAGAGCGCATCCGGCTGATTTTGGGCCTTGTACGGGTAGTTGAACATTAAATCCTGAGCTTCTTTCTTTTGGCCGCTATTGAGTTCTATACGGGCAAGTTCTAGGCGAGCCCAGGGATTGTTGCTATCGATACTTAAGGATTTCTCAAGTTCAGCCTTAGCCATTACTTGATCGCCATTGGCTAGGGCTTTTTTCGCAGCATCAAAAGCAGTAACTGCCCTTGAGTCTTGAGAGTTTGAGCCCTGATTTAACGCGTTAAGAGATTGGCTTTGTTTTATACCTGTGCTCAGTTGCTCTTTAATTTGGATATCGTCTGGATATAGTTTTAAATAGGAATCAAACAAGGCCTGCTCTTTGGTATTCGGTGTACCAGTCCAAATTAGTGCTTTTCGCCAGTTTTCGGTAGCTTCAGCACCAACTTTGTCGTTATTCGCCAAGCGGGATAATATTTGAATGCCTTCGATACGAGTTTTACTTTCATTAATCAATAGCTTACCCAAAACTAAAGATATGCGAGGATCGTTTGGGGACTCTTTTTGTAACTTTTGGAGCGCTTCCTTAGCGCCTGAAAATCCCTTGGCCGTATATCCTAAATTAGAGTAGTACTCAAGTGAAAGAGTTTCACTGAGTGGTTCTCTATCCCCTAGAGCAGCGTTATATTTTATGATGGCTTGTTCTGGGTCTCCTGCCTTTGCTAGCGAACGAGCGCTCTCAAGGGAATCTCTTTTAGTCGCATCATTTTTTAAGGATGCATCTTGATTTAAAGCGGCTAATCCATTCAAAGCTTTACTGTCTTTGGGATCTATGAGCAAAAGTTTCTTATAGGCTTCAGACGCGCGAGCATAATCCCCTTTAGATTGCCAATACTGAGCTCTTTCATTTAGAATTTTGCTAGCAGCATCTTGACTCTGAGCAAAAGCACAAAGAGGCGATAAAGTGGCAAATAGTCCCAATAGAGCTAATTTATTTTTTTTGTGCATGCTAGATTCCAATTGAGACTCAGTTGTCCATTACTCGAGAAGTGATATCGTTTTTCATACCAACCCAATCCAAACAGGCCTAGCACATAGTCGTAATAGCCCGAAGATTGTTTGGTGTCCTGTATGAGTTGAGCGCGCTCCAGTTGCAAGCGCAACAACTCATTTTTTCCACTTGCATGAAGATAGGGGAGTAGTGCAGCAGAAAATCCTAAGGGCGCTACTCCTGATCCATTATCTAAATTAGTATTAACTATTTCAGGCGGTATATTTTTTGATGCAAGATACTTTTGCATCCCATTGATTGAATTCATGATTGGCGTTGCCAGTGAGTCTTGAGCAGGAGTCATTCCAGCCCACAAATAGACGCGTATTGCATCGTAACTTCCTGTATCGCCTTTATTAGGGTCGGTTAAGAAATAACCGCTGTGATCAGGCAGTGATTGATAGTCAATCCAGTCAGGAGCAAGCCCTTTTGGGCTGGCGGCAGCAATCATCTTTGCTGTATTGTTTGCTAATTCTGACCATGGACCAGGTTTATCATTGATGGCAAGACGTCTTAATACAGGGATTGGAAGATAACTTGGATTTAATTGCCATAGATTTGGGGTCGTAGCAAAGCCTATTGGACCTGGCAACAGCATCTTCCCAAATCCAGGAAGAGAAACAATAGATTTTTGCTTCACATTCATCAATATGTGGTTCGCATCGCTGATATATTCATTGCGATGCCAAAGTCTGCCCGCTTCTAGAAGGGCGTACGCCAACCAAAGGTCAGCATCAGAAGCTGAATTTTCATCAAGCACCTTCCAGCTACTGTCGCTCGATTTCCCCCAGCTCCATGCAGGCAATTTTGTTTCAAGGTTGTTGTAAGCTAGATTTTCTATCGTCCAGCGCCATATTGATTCGAAGGTTTTAGGATCATTTGCCACTAATGAAAAAACCATGGCATAGGCTTGCCCCTCCGAATGGCTTTGGAGTTCAGGCGATGACCCAGCTACAACGCGACCATTAGATTTTATAAAGTTTGATTTAAAAGTCTCCCAGAGCACCCAATTTTGATTCTCACAACCATTCGCCGCCATTACGGTCGATATTTGAAAGAGGCTGATGATAAGAATGCCGGAGTAAATTAACTTTTTTAAGCTAAAAATAATTCCTAGTGTGTGTGGGGGGTAGCTATGATTGCGTTCTGACATTACTCTCGCAACCTTCTAATTCGCTTGTTCTTTAAATAAATATAAAATAAAAGTGACATTAAACAAGTTGAAATTATGCTAATGAATAGAATAAATAAAAGCTCGTTTTTTGAAAATAACCAAGATAGTTTGCTTACAAATGGCAGAGTGCCAGATTCATAAGTTTGTTTGTCAAACATTAATTCAATTTGGCCTTCATTAAGACGTACAAGACTTCCAGAAATAAAGCCCATTGAGCCATCAAGCGATGTACTTATGTCATTTAAGTAATCTGGGTTAAAACTAGAAACTAAGATCACACTTCGATTGCCATCCAATGGTGACTGAAAGCCTGTTAGAAATGTGTTTTTGTAAATATCAAATTTAGGCGAAGAGTTTAAAAAGTTCTGTAAATGCCGAATGCCATTTTCAAAACTAATATTTACTTGATTGGATGAGGGGATGAGCGATTCCCATTGATGAAGAATTGCTTGATTCTCGCTTCCTGATGTAATGATCAGGAGATCTTTATTTTTGACATCACGTAATTGACTGTAATTAGCTACTGTTAGGGATATGCTAGGGTAGCCAGTTAATCTTCCCATTCGACCTAGGATATTGAATAAGGCTGCGTAGTCTTTTAAATTGGGAGTATCGGGCAGGATTGCCGCTGTTTCTGAAAGATCAGCTAATCTCGAAAAAGGGAACCCACTATTACTAAAAGCCGCTAAGTTTGGCATGCTAATAAAGTGTTGCATTCCCGAGATATCAATTGAAGAACTCGGGTTTAGGGTTGCATCTATTGGCCCATTGAGTTCGGGTTTATAGCAATTCCCACTCTTCTCTGGGATTTGTGAAAAGTTAGTTTGTAAAAACGGACCTAGACTAATTTGATCTTTATTGAGCGTTACGCTACTCTCATAGTTTGGATAGATGAGCGCCTGAGGTATATAAGTAGTAACCTCTTTATCAACTATCTCGCCTTTGCTCTTTGATATGCCAATTTGCTTCAGGATATTATTAATACCCTTGCTAATATTAAAAATCCACTGATTTTGTGGCTGTAGGGGTATAGTCTTGATAGCTTGCGTTTTGTACGTAACATTTAAAACTCCCCCATTTCCGATCAATTGATTGTCATAGCTGTAATTTAGATTTATTGGTATCCCCGTCTTATCTTCGCTATAGAGATCAGGCGGGAGTTGTATATCAAAATCGAGCTTTGGATTTGTATCTACAGTTAAATCATTTAATTTGACTGGCCCAGCTTCGCTAAGCCAATTTGGTGCGTCATAAGGTTTTCTTTCTGGAATCTGCGTCACTGGTATGAGTGAAGTTACTTGACCTGATAAAACTTGGGTGCCAAGAGCCAGACTAGTAGCAGCTTGCTTCAATTCCGCCTTATTTTTTCCCATCACAAATAGAAATTTCCCGTAGGGGTCTTTTGGGTTGCTAGCAATGAAGAGCATTGGACCAGTAATGATAGGTAATGCAATACCAGGAAATGATGTTTCAGAGTCAACAAAAATTATTGCGTTACCTGAACTAGGTAAGGAATTTACAAGAACAGGAAATTGCACACCCGATTGAGCTGACTTAGATCCAAGCCAAGAGGAAACTATTCCTGCAGCTTCTAATTCTGTATTATTTGGTGCGGTTTTAAAGGCAAAGGGCAGAATCAGTCTGCGGCTACTATATTTACTGGTGAATGGTATTGGAAGATTGGCAAGATTATTTGAGAGCAGTAGTGGTAAACCATTTACTATTAAAGTACTTTGACCTCCAATCTTCGCCCATAGTTTGGGGCTCTTAGGATCCTCGCACTTGGCGTCGTAATGACCAATTAGTTGAAAGGTAAAGCGGTTATTCTCTGAGAAAAGTTCTGTGGGAATGCGGATAGTAACTTCAAGATTCTTATTAGCATCATCTTTAGGTGTTGCTAGTGATGCTACACGCTCGCCATTGAGATATATGTTGATCTGGGATTTATCACTGATTAAATCAGGTGAGTATTGGTAATTTAATTTGAGGATTGCCTGTGAAATAACCTCATTAGAGCTAGCATTAAAATTTATAAAATATCTAGAATCTTGACCTTGTAAGGTAAGAGTATCTCCAGATCCTAATTGCTTTAGGTTAACCGAGTATGATCCCTTGGCAGAGCTAAAATCACTAGCGACTAAAGTCTGCTGATTCAGGCTTATAGAGGCTGCAAAGCTTGGACCTGTTGAAAGTGTTGAACACAGCATGACACCTGCTAGTGAAAGAGGCAGTCCAGAGCGCTTTTTGACTGGAGGACGCATAGTTTTGGATTTATTCAACATAGAATCTGTTAGCGCCTTGTATACGATTTACGTTGAGCTTTGACGCGCATGGATAGAATTAAATCGTGAATCCCATATTTCAAAAGAGGTGCTAAATTAAAAATGCCATAAGTCATTACCTCTTTAAAAGACTTTAGTGGCGCATCTTTTGAGTCTTTTCCCCAAGTATTGATCCAGTTGTCAGCACGTGAAAAGGTGATACGGGTGTAATCCACTTGTTGCTGGATTGTTAAGACATCAAGGAGTACACCAATAGATTTTCCGCTCCTAGCAACCGTGCAAGGGAGCGTTACTTCCTTATTCCCCCTAAAGATTGATACAAATATTTTTTGGCCTAGAGTCAAATTCACTGGATTTGCTACAAGAAGATCAAGACCGCTTTGAGAAAAATCAGTGGTTTCACAAACAATGGTTTTGCCATTGGGTAGAAAAATCGTTGCCGGAAGATTTGCATAGACACGTGGACTTCTTCTAAGCTGTCTTGCTTCCCTAGCAGTGTTGGCGCTGGCACTAATAATGATGATGTTAAAAGTTACCCAAACTAAGTTAATAACTAACGTTGATGTCGCACCTTCATTGAGAATAACTTTTGTTATTCCAACTATAAATCCAGTGAGATTAAGAAATAGTAAGACTATGTAGGGAGTGGAAACTCTCCAGTCAACATACTCCTCTTTGACTAGACCGCCTTTTGCGGTCGCATTAAAGGCGCCAAATTTTGGATTAACCATTGCTAATAAAACAGGAAATAATATGTACCATGCCAAAGCTGTTTCATAAACCTCATTCCAGAAGGAATGCCTAAAACTACCTTGGATTTTTGAGTTGGTAATACTCGAAATCAGAATATGAGGTAGGGCATACACCACAACTAAAATAGCAGTAGCACTAAATACTTCTGCACCTAAGAGTAAATAAGCAAGAGGTGCCGTTAAGAAAACTAAACGAGGTAATCCGTAAAAGAAATGCAGCATGGCATTTGAGTAGCATAGTCGCTGCCAGATGGATAGACCTCTCCCAAGTAAAGGGTTATCCACCCTAAATATTTGAGCCATGCCTCGGGCCCAGCGTCTTCTTTGTATGATGTGACCCGACAAACTTTCGGTTGCCAAGCCTGCAGCTTGAGGAATTGCTAAATAAGCTAAGTTATAACCCTTGCGACTCAGCTTTAATGCAGTATGGGCATCTTCTGTAACGGTTTCTACCGCAATGCCACCAATTTCCATGAGTGCTTTTCGCTCAAGGATGGCACAAGATCCGCAAAAGAATGAAGCATTCCATAGATCGTTCCCATCTTGAACTAGCCCATAAAAGAGTACACCCTCATTTGGAACAATTTTGTAAATATTAAGATTTTTTTCAAAGGGGTCTGGTGAAAAGAAGTAGTGTGGCGTTTGAATCATCGCTAATTTAGGATCTTTTGAAAACCAACCCATTGAAACTTGTAAAAATGAGCGGGTAGGAATGTGGTCGCAATCAAAGATAGCTACATATTGACCATCTGTAACTCTTAATGCGGCATTTAAATTTCCGGCTTTGTTATGCAGGTTGTTTTCACGTGTGAGGTAGTTAACGCCAACCTTGTGGCAAAACTCTTTAAATTCCTCACGACGACCATCATCTAAGAGATAAATGCGTAACTTATCAGCTGGCCAATCCATAGATTTAGCGGCCAAAATTGCTGTATTTACGACCGACAAGCTCTCGTTATAAGTCGGAATAAGTACGTCTACTGTTGGCCAATTTTCTAGGTCGGGTGGCATCAATACCACGGGACGCTTCAATGGCATAGCTGTTTGAATGTAGCCTAACAATAAAACGATGAGCGAATAAATCTCAGCGAGAGCCAATCCCCATCCTAAAAAATTATCTAGTGGGGTTGTGAAATCCATCGAATTCGTTAAGCGCCAATACATATATCGCAATGAGACTGTGACTGAAATCACAATCATCATCAAAATACCAAGTCGACCCCATGGCCGATTTCTAATAGCGAACACAGCACAAAAAGCAAATACCCCAAAGATAATTTGCTCAGTTAGGGTTAAGGGCGTGCTAATAACGATATAGGCTAATAGCGTGGCAAATATAGCCATCACTAAACACAGTAACCAATTTTTCCAAATACTTAAATCAAAAAAATTATCACCAAGCTCAATCAATTTGCTTTTATTATGGGTTTGAGATTTCAAAACGAATCCCTATGAGCCGTAACTCCCAAACGAATCCCTATAAGTTGGGAAACGAGTAATGAAACTTCAATGAAATCCATGCTAGCTCTACTATCGGGAGCGTAATGTATGACATCTGTCCCAAATGCAAATGCTTCTTGAACAGATTGATCATGATGAATGGGGCCTACATTTTCCGCTCCTAATTGCATGGACATGATATCGGCGATATCGCCAGCAAGTTGACGCGAGCGATCTAATTGATTGATCACATAAAAAGACCCCAAGAAGTCAACTCGAGTGCGGCATTGCTGCTCAACTAATGCATTAATCATCTGGAGCATTGAGTAACTTGCCCCATCGGCATGATTTGCCAAAATGACTAGATTTGCAGCGGATAAAGACTGGTCCAAATAGGGAGAGGGTCCTGCTGGCGTATCAACTAAAACAATTGCATTGTTTGGCAAGCCTAAAGTAATCAACTGCTCTTTTAAAAGCATTGGGTTATTAGACATTTCTCCAATAAAATTATTGCGTTCATCAGCGCTGGTGTTTCCGAAGGGGAGGATAGAAACATCATCACTGCCTTTAATAATCGCTTGTGACCATTTGCCTAAAATTTGTTTGCTAGACGCGATGCCAAGGGTGTGTAATAGGTCTATACCAAAATGCAATCTCAGAGAGTTCTTTGGATCAAAATCTACCGCTAAGACATGGTGCCCATTTTTTTTAAAGACTGTTGCCAGATTTGCAGCAATGGTTGTTTTCCCAACGCCCCCATTGGCAGAAATAATCGAAATAATTTTCATTGGCTTTGCAACCTTTTAAATATTGAGCCAATATCCTCTGTTGACGCGGATGCTATATGAGATGTATCTATTGTCAAAACATTACTCTGAGGTGGTAGTCCACGCAGGCTATTTTCAATAGTGATATCGGAAATATTTAAGCTGACTGATTGCTCAACACCTACAAATTTTTCCTCAACAAGCAATTCTGATGTGGTGACAATTGTTTTCACTTTATTGTCTGAGGCAATCTCCAGTGTGGTTTGACCATGATTTTTTTTGGACGCCATCCCCGTTTCATCAGTAACAATGCTTTCGACGGCTACTCCATTGTGAATAGGAGATATCTGATTGATTGCAGCTATCAAGGGCCACCTCTCAATTGCAAGAACGGCATCTTGATCCCTTGTGATTTCCTGATATTTATCTGGATCCTCATCTATGGCAATAAATAAAGCCTCGACATCGTTTGGTTTTTTCATGGATACCTTATTACTTACTAGTTTGATTCAGTCGATTAGATGATTTAGGCGCTAAGTTGATATTCTGTGCTACCAAATTCATCAGTTGGCGAGACTTGTTGAACGCGTAAAGTTTCATTGGCACCCATGGCAGCAAGCCATTTTTGGTATGTACCTTCTAAAAATGCAGTTACCCAAATAGGCGTTTCCATCCCAAAAGAGCTGCTCATTAGGTTGCCATTAGTTGATCCATGATGAATAATGCGTAGCACTCCACCGTTCTCTTCTAGCTCAACCCAGCCCCAATCCATATCTTGCCAAACAGAGCACATTGCACTTTGCAAATCTGCCAATGTTTCACAAGCAGGTAGGCTAGTTTGTGAGCCAAACTGCATGCCAATCATATGCATCACTGGGCGCGCATTTTTAAATTCAAACTGCTTGCAAAGGCCATGAGCGGTAGCTGCTAGAAGGCTACGCCATTGTCTAGCTGATTGACGTTGAATTCGATAATCAATTTTTTTAGGGGTAATCATGATTTTTTCTCCAAGTTGGCTGGGATTTTTTCCAGATGAGTTGAGTTTCTTAATGTTGATGTTTCTAAGCGACCTTTAAAACGCATGATTCATCCAGAAAACGCAAAACTACTTTAAATAACTGCAAATCTATAGCTGCATTTACTTAATAACCTGATCGATTTTTATACTCTGATGTATTTAACGGGCAAGAGCACGTGCTATCGTGATGGAAGGAAGCTCCCCGTATTGTTTTTGGTAGTAGTCAGCGAATGCGGCTGGTTTGCTAAATCCGCAAGCAAGGGCAATAGATGTTACGGTGTCACCTGGTGCAGCAGATGTCAGGTGACCATGGGCCATAGCCAATCTCTCTGCCCGAACCCACCTCATAGGTGTTGTGTTGTAGCGCTTTAAAAACCCATAGTGGAGGTTTCTTGCAGACATATTACTCACCCTCTCTAAAGTCGTAATGCTAATGGGCTGCCCGAGGTGTGACTGGATATAGTCACATACTCGATCTAGCAAGCGCCTGCCGTATTTTCTATTTGGGGTTAACGAGGCTTTATCTAGAAATAATTCGGGCTGCAGCATTACGGCAAGATTTCGATATAAATTTTCATCTAGCTCAGTTTTATTTAACAATTCAGGTTGCAATGAAAATTGATCTAGTAAATTCGCTAATTGCCTAAAAATAGACTCAAAAGATAGCCTGCCAAGCTGTAATTTGAGGTTTTGAGGACCAATTAAATCTAGGGTATTTCGAGAATTTGGCTCAATACCAAGCATGCCTGATGAGATAAGGTCTAATTTTTGAGGATCAATGTCTATGATTAATAGTGATCGCAATGAGCTTTCACCATCCCCCATGCATTTTGGGAGCAGTAACGCATTAACTCCGGCCTCCCAGCAATGAGTGCGACCCTCTATCTGTAGCTCTCCTTGACCAGAAAAAGGAATGATGAGTGTCGTACTTTCATTTTTATCTAACTTTTCTCTGATAGGGGTACTAGCTGTTGCCACCATCTTCATCCCATTGATATTTAAAAATGAAGATTGATGTTGAAAAGCCCCTTGTTTCGCGATCGATTCATATTCTTTCAGGCCTGGAACAATAGGCAGAATACGGTTAAGCATTTCAATTGTGGAATCGTCTATTTTTGCCGAACGCCCCCCAAAGGCTAGGGGCGGCAAGAGATTCTTTAATTTTTTCCTTTGCATCAAGTGAGAAGTATTCTTCACCAAATAAAGATTGAAATTCAATTTAAACCAAAGGGATTTGGCTCAAACTGGTATTAATATCTTTTATTTTGATGGGGAGTACGGGCTAATGCGACCTCAAAAGTGCAACATCACTCTCAAAAATGCAAAACTACCTAAGAGTATTTCAGCGGGCTAAAGCTCGAGCAATTGTAGCGGAGGGTAGCTCTCCAAATTGCTTGAGATAGTAATTGGCAAATGTAGTGGGTTTTGTAAACCCATACTCCAATGCAATTTTAGACGTTGTATCTCCAGGGATAGCGCGATTCAGTTTGCTATGGATCAGTGTTAAGCGTTCCGTTCTTACCCACTGCATTGGGGTGCAGTTATAGCGCCGTAGGAAGCTATAATGTAATTTGCGTCTAGACATGCAGCTAACTCGCTCTAGATCTGTCAAATTAATAGGCTCTCCTAAGTTAGCCTGAATATACTGACAAACTCGATCAAGTAAACGTCTGGCATATGCCCGCGAGGGGCTTGAGGTAGATGCATCTAGGAATAGTTTCGGCTCAAACATAATGGCAATATTTCTATATAAGCTATCCTCCATCCCAGATTGATTGAGAAGTTCAGGCTGTAAAGAATATTGGTCTAGTAAGTTTGCTATTTCCCGAAATATAGCCACGAAGGATATTCTGCCAACTTGAAGATTAATTTCTCGCGGGAGCTCTAAGTTCAAAAGCGGTGTTGAACGAGGGCTAATGCCCAGCATATTGACCGCAATTGACTCGAGTTTTATAGGGTCTAGATCTATCATTAGAATTGATCTGGTTGTGCTTTGCGAGCTACCCCCACAATTTGGTAAAAAAACAGCACTTTTACTTGATTGCCATTGAAGCTTATTGCCATTGGCGATAAGGTCGCCTCTCCCTGAAAAGGGGACAATTAAGGTGGATTTGTTGGTTTGTCCTACTGTTGACCGAATTGGAGTGCTAGCCGTTGCTGCAATTTTCATTTCATTGATTGTGAGCATTGATGAGTGATGACGAAAAAGATTATCATCAATTAGCGACTCATATTCTATAAGCCCAGTTACAACAAACTTCAGTCGTTCGCGCATATCGTAGACCGAGTAATCGATCTGTGTTGACCTTTCACCAAATGCTAGTGATGCCAAGTGACTATGCAGGTTTTGACTTGGATTCACAATTAGCTTTAGATTTGGTTACGGCTTAAGCAATATTGAGATGGCATTACTTATATTTATAAAAGGTACTGCCATTAGCTACTATGGGAATCAACTAGTTTTGGTTAACTAGCGTTTTTGTTAGTCTCTCAAATTCGCTAGTAAGTTCTTGCAGACTTCTATTAATTGATTCAGTGGCGCGTAGATATTCTTCTTGCCTAGTCTGTAATATTTCACTTAGTGGCATAGTAGCTTGGTGAGCGGTATCGACTTTAGGCATACCTAGAGCATTTAAGTCTATATTTAACCAGTATCTTAAAACTAATAATTTATCGAGCTCTGGTATAGCCAGGCCACGTAACCATCTTCGAGCAGATTCTTGGGTAATAGCTTCGGATAAGCGAGTACGTAAATTAAATTCTTTAGCCACAAAAGCGGCTGATGGAAGTTCTCGATAGCGAATTAATAAACAATTGATGAGTGCTTTTGAAAATTCATCTCGTAGGCCTTGCTTTGAATTGATCACAATAATTAAATTACATTAGATATTTATTAGAGTGGGTAATTTAACTTACGCATTAGCTTTTTGATCGGGCCGTTCTTGCTGCTTCATTGGCTAAAGTCGACATTCTTACGGCTTCTGCTGCAGCTTCGGTAGCAATTTTAGTAGCCTCGGCAGCTTCTGCAGATGCAGTTAAGGAAGATTCCTCTGCCTGTTCTGCAACAGCTCTTGCAGCAGCTGCACTTGCTGAAGCAGCAGCAGCAGCAGACTCAATAGCAGATTCTGCTGCCGCTGCCGCAGCATCGGCTGCAGCATCTGCCGCCATTACAACTAAAAAAGCTGCGGCTTCTGTGGCAGCAGTAGAAGCATTTTTTGCCGCCGTCGCCGCTTTAATCGCTCCATTGGCAGCCCGCTTAGCAGCCTCAGCAGCATGAGCGGTAAGCTCTTTAAGTGCAGTTAGTGCTTGGCTATAGCGCCTATTAATAATTAAATACCCTTGTCTAAGATCGCCCACCTCAGTCTCAAGCGAGAGTATTTTTCTTTCGATTTCTTTTATGTTGGTTATCATTTTTTTTCCTGGTCAATTATGTCATTTGTATTGTTGTTTTATATCTGATCCACGAATTATGGGGATTTATTTTTAGGAAATACACCTTTTGAGTGTAATTAAGCCCTAAAAATTCTCTAAGGTTGACCCTTTAGATATAAAAATTTGACTAAATCAGATTTATAAACTGTCCTGCAAGATTGGTAAGAAAAGCATAGCCAAGCAATAGGTGCAGTTTTTAGCTGTTTTTAGCAGTTTTTTGGTCGACTTAATTTTGAATAAATACGAATATTCGAAGCATGGCATTTATACCGCCTTACAAAATTTAAGGCACTAATGCATCAATTTTACCGATCAAGTGGGAGTGGTGAACTCGTTGATATTGCGATTCAATTCATTGAATCCTCTGACGATATTATTATTATTAGTGAGATTAAGGTAGCCGAATATCATAGCCCTAAAATAATTTATGTAAACGATGCTTTCGTGCGTCAAACTGGGTATGCAAAGGATGAGGTAATCGGAAAAAATCCACGTATTCTGCAAGGTCCAAAGACAGATAAGGCAGTTATTGAGAGAATTAGTAGTGCAATAAAAGTGCGAGAACCAGTTCGGGCTGAAATTCTAAATTACACGAAAAATGGCGATGAGTTTTGGCAAGAGCTAAATATTTTTCCCGTAGCGCATAAAAATCCGGAGATTTTTCACTTTGCTTCAATCCAGCGAAACATAACATCAATAAAATTAGCTGAAAACTCGCTTTTGGATTCTAAAAATTCATTGGAATTAGCAACCAAGGCTGGTGGTATTGGAGTTTGGGACTGGGACATCGTGAATGATGTTTTAAGCTGGGACCAGGGTATGTTTTCACTTTACGGCATTAGCCAGCGAGACTTTCATAGTGTATACGAAGCTTGGTGCATCGTTGTACATCCAGAGGATCGTCAAATGGCTAATGCGAGTGTAATTCAAGCAATAAAGAGCGGGGCATTGAATATTGAGTTTAGGGTGATATGGCCTGATAAGACGATTCACCATATTCGGGCTCACGCGTTGGTAATTAAGGATTCCCCTGGAGAAGCTGTTCGTATGGTTGGAACCAATTGGGATGTCACGGATACCTACTTGGATCGGGAGCGAATTGCAGCTGCTTCACTCGTTGACTCATTGACTGGTTTACCAAATCGACGTTTATTTATCGATCGACTGCAACAAGTCTTGCTGATTTGTCAGCGAAGTAATACTTACGGAGCCTTACTTTTTATTGATATTGATCGATTTAAAGTTACCAACGATAAGTACGGACATGTAGCGGGTGACTGGCTATTATTAGAAGTTGCAAATCGTATTAAAGGGTGTTTGCGTAAGTCTGACACGATTGCAAGGTACGCTGGAGATGAGTTTGTCGTTTTATTGAGTGAGGTTGATTTACCAGTTGAGGTTGCTTATCAGGAGATAAATAAACTCAGTGAAAATATTAGAGCTAATTTAGAAAAGCCGTATTCCATTCCTTATTGGTCTAAGGAGATGGAGAAAAAATTCACCATCATTAATACAAGCGTGAGCATAGGTATCAAGCTCTTTGAAGATAAAGAGAATGACTGGGAAAGCATTATTGCTCAGGCTGATTCTGCAATGTATGCTGTCAAACGATCTGGCGGTAATGCAGTTCAATTTAGCAAACTCCCTAATGAGATCCAAAATGGTGGGAATTTGCTTAAATCAGAAGAACTGAATAGATTGCAAAATCAAATTTTTGCAAGTCAAGATGAGACTATAGAGTTGCTTGTTGCATTAGCTTCGACACGTGATGATGAAACTGGGGCTCATCTCTTCAGGACTCAAAAATATATTTTTGCTTTGGTCACACGATTACTTGCAGTGGGTTCTTATTCTGAGCAACTTCAAGATCTCACTATTGAAAATTTATGTCGTGCTGCACCCTTACATGATATTGGTAAGGTTGCAATTCCCAATTTCATTCTGAAAAAAAGTGGCAAGCTCAGTGATGATGAATGGCAGATTATGAAAACTCATGCAGAAATTGGCTCAAATATTTTACTTTCATCTAAAAGTAGGAATATTTTTCGAAATAGGGTCCTCGAAATTGCTGCCGATATGGCGGGATGTCACCATGAGAAATGGGATGGTACTGGGTATCCGGCTATGCTCTCTGGTGAGTCAATTCCTTTAGCAGCTCGAATCATGTCTGTTGTAGACACCTACGATGCTCTTGTGACAGTTCGTCCATATAAGGGGGCCTGGACTCATGAGGATGCGTTACAGGAAATCATAAAAAATAAGGGAGCCTCCTTTGATCCCTTAATCATCGAGGCCCTCGTTTTAGAAAGTGAGGAATTCAACTCAATTGCTAATGAATCTCACCATATTTAATCTGATCAATGATTTCCTATAAAGGGTGTCTTTTATATTGATAAAGAAGTCAAAGACTCTAAACTACCTCATCCTTTTATTCTTTATGCTTGTATACCCATTTGCTGCATTGGGCGCTTGTTTAGGTGATCAGACAGTTGGAAAATCACGTTCTGTTTATATTGTTCCTCAGTTAACAGTATCAAAGACCTACGCCTACTGGGCTCCTTTATTGGAAAAGTTGGGCCTTAAATCCAAGCAATGCTTTGAATTAATTATCCCCGCCACTATTCCCTTGTTTGAAAAAGAATTATTGAGTGGAAAACCAGATTTTGCTTTTGTGAACCCATATCACGGGGTAATGGCATTTCGGACCCAAAAATACATACCCTTAGTTGCTGATGGGAAAAGTAAATTGGGAGGCATTATTGTTGTTAGGACTGATAGCCGTCTAGATACAATAAATACTCTCCAAAATTCGAAAATTGCATTTCCTTCACCAAATGCATTTGGAGCATCTTTGCTCGTCCGATCCTCTTTGACAAAGGCTGGTATTTCATTTGAGCCAGTATATGTAAGGTCACATCAAAATGTTTATCGCTCGGTCATAGCAGGAGATGTATTGGCGGGTGGCGGTATTAATAATACCCTCGAACGAGAACCCGCAGAAATAAAAGCTCAACTTAAGGTTGTGTTTACAACACCCCTATTCATGCCTCACCCCTTCGTTGCCAATCCTCGAGTCCCACTAAGTGAACAAAAAGATGTTCAACAAGCTTTCATAGCAATGAAAACCGAGTCTAGTTTATTAGTGCTTTTAGATAACGTAGGCATTCCAGATCCAATATCAGTAGATTATAAAATTGACTATCAACCACTAGAAAAACTTCAATTAGATAAATTCGTATCCAGCAATGGCAGCTAAGAATAAACGTAGTTGGCCGATAGGAACCCCAAAGTTATATTTCTGGATGGTTTTGACCGCATTTATTATGATTTTTGCTAGTAGTTTTTGGACTGCTATCAGCATTAATGCCATTGTCCAGAATTCTTTTCAAATGCTAGGTACTCAGGCATCAAAAGGCTTGGCCAATGCTGTAGCAGAAAATCTTATTACAAAAGAATATGCGGCCATTGAAGCTAGTGCTAGACAGAGTCTTTCCAATGAAAATCTTCTCTCGGTAGTTATTACTGATAGATTTGGCAAGGTAATTCTTGATTTAATAAGGGATAAAAAAAGCGACGTTCCTATGTTGGATTTTAGTAAGGAGCGACTAGCTCCCCCGAGTGACAATGTTCCCCTATCTTTTCCCTCAAGTAAGGCCAATAGATTGTTTTTTTGGCATCCAATCATTGCGGGGGTAAATATTGGTTGGGTTAGAGTAGAGGTTTCCATGTTGGAATCTGAGGCGGTTTACACCGCCTTGTCTATTAATAGCTTGGTTATCTTTTCGATATTACTTGGTATTTTTGTATTATTGGGTATATGGAAATTACGAAATTACCTCTATAAAGTTATTGGATTAAATAAAAAATTAGCTGATCAAAATTCTGAGAATACCCAATTGGTTGTTAGCTCCTACCTATTAATGATGGAGTCGCTCGGTATGATGATTGCTAAAAGGGATTCTGATACTGGCGCGCATAATTACCGAGTAACGTACATTGCCATCTTGATTGCTGAGAAAGTTCAGATTACAAGAGACAAGATGCAATCCTTAATAGTAGGGAGTTTTTTACATGATATTGGCAAGATAGCTATTACAGATGCAATTTTGCTCAAACCAGGAAAGCTCAATGATCAAGAGTGGATTACTATGAAGACGCATGTCTCCCATGGCGAGCAAATGGTAAAACACATTGGTTTACTTTCTATCGGCTATGAAATAGTTGCCAATCATCATGAAAAATGGAATGGTTCAGGCTATCCCCGAGGTCTTAGTGGATCTAACATTCCATTGATTGCTAGGATATTTATGGTGGCCGATACATTTGATGCACTTTGCTCTAAAAGACCGTATAAAAAAATTCTCAGTTATGAGGAGTCCATGAAAATCATTCATGATGAGACTCCGTCACATTTTGATCCTGAAATGATTGCAATTTTTACATTAATCTCAAAGGGGATATATGACGAATTGGCTTTACTAAATGAGTCTGATGTTAAGGATTTAGTTAGAAAAAAAGCCGAATTATATTTTTATGAAAATCCTCCCTTGGAACATATGGAGTTATAAAAAATTAGTTAAAAGCGCAAGCCACAGCTAGACTTGGTAACTTATGACAGATTGAACATTATTTGTTTTAAATAGTTGGTATGGGTCGATAACAGCCATTTAAAGACCAACGGATCGTTGGTCCGTTGCTCGGTTACAAAAAACCTAACCCCCCAAAGCCTTCCTCAAGTACAGATCAATATCCCCTTGAGTCAGTAGCCACTGTTTGTAGTCACTAGGTACATCAGATAGCAATAAGCCCTTATGTTTGCCAAAAGGCATTGTTGTTGGGGTTCTTGCTTTCTCAGATTCAGCATATAAATCTTCAATGGTTTTAATGCCAAGCTCTTGGCAAATGTGGTCTAGGATCACGGCGCAAATACCTACATCAGCTATGGCTGAGTGAGCATTGCGTAATTGCTCACGTGCTGTAGCCCGTTCCAAGTAATACATGAGAGCACTTTGATTGTGGCTATCTAAATCAGGCCATAGTTTGCGAGCTAGGGCTAGCGTACAAATACGTTTGATTTCAGGTTTGCCAATTACTTCCCAGTCAAAGTCCACGTTATGCCCAATGATGTAGTCCACGTGTCCAGGTAGCGTAAAGCTAGCTGCTGGTGGGCAATTGACCAATTCCTCATCCATGATGTGATGTGTCGCTAGCGCACCAAGACTAATGGGTTTACCAGGGTTATATCGTTGCACAAAAGGGTTGGTAACAGTAAAGGGTTCAATGGATTCAAGCTCAACCCAAGCAGCCTCTATTAATACGGGTTCTTTAATACCTGTAGCTTCGGTATCGAAAATAATGGTTTTGGACATAAGTAATGGGGTTAGTAGTTATAAGTGTAATTATGAGCGTTACTTAAAGTAACGCTTAGAAAGTATCAGTATTGCGGCTCGCATAGTGCGTTTATTGTAAGAGTTAATAAATTTGGTTTTTATGGATTAAATGGGGTTCTGAACCGCTAGCCCGGTTATGCTCTCCTTGGCGCCTAGCGAAATCTAACTTTTTCTCTAGTTCGGGATCTCCACCCCCAATAGGGCTAATGATGTTGCCTGGTAGAGGCTGTAGTGATTTTGGCATTGGCTTTACTGGAGATTTAGCTAAAGTCTTTTGCACTGTTTTTGCATATTCCTGTTGACTCTTTTGTTGCTGGTTTTTTAGTTGTATTGGAGATGGGGTCAACGGCTTAGGTTTTGGTAGTGGTTTTGGAGCTGCAGCATAAGGAGCTTTTTTGGACTTTGTAATGGACTTAGTCTTGATTGCCTTTTTAAGTGGGGTTGCTGGAGTAGCTTTGAACGCGGGCGCATTAGTTTTAGGTTGTCTGCTAATAGCTGCCCAAGTGTTATCCATAATCATTTTCAGTAAAGCCAGTTGATCTTCTGGGTTGGTAATTTCATATATGCGCACGATGTTCTCCTATTCATATATTTAGTACTATGAGTTAGGTGATGAAGTAATCTGATTAAAAGTATTCATTGAGCTCTGCCAGTAGTGCTAAGACAATAATTAGAGTCACTTGATAAAGCCAGATTTTGCATAGCTGCTAGCTTCAGCAATAGCTGTATCTAATTCCCCATCTAGCACAGCGACCTTTAATGTCTTAAGAGCTTGCACTAGTGCTTCCTTGTTAGCGCAAACAATGGCATTGCTACCATCTGCTGATAAGGGCAATACTTTGGATCCGTATTTGACAGACAAATGAATGTGTCCATCGGGCGTAGTCCAGTGCCATTCCTTAATCCGTTTAACAGCTTCCACAGTCATGCGCTCACCAGTTTGTTTATTAATATATGTACGCAGTTTTTTAGGTGCATACAACTGCCCATTCATTTTGGCTTCGCAAAGTTCCAATTGCTCATGGATTTTGGCCACTAACTTATTACGTCTATGAACGATTGGGCTAGCTTTTAAAGACTTCTTACTATTAACTAGCTGTAAGCTACTAAGCGCTGTCATCTCTTACTCCTGTAGTGTTTGAATAGCTATTACAGTAACTTCAGAGTATTTAAATTCCTACCGAAAAAGGCCACAAAATAGGCCATATAAGCCATTGAAATCCATGAAGAAATAAAAGATCAGCAAGTGATCATTGGTATTACTAAATAACTGTATGCAAAGTTATCAGACTATCAAAGACATGAAGCTAAGAGATGCTTGGCTTAAGGCTAATGGGTATAACCCCAATACATTTTTTAATCCAGATTTTCAGGCAGATTACATACGAGCAAACGCGGCCAGTAAACAGCTAGTCAATGACTGTTTTGATTTATTGACCCAAGAGCAAATGGAACTAATACAGGCATATAACATTAAAGCCACACATAAACGCATGTACCAAGTACTGAATTTATATAAAAAGATACGCAGGCAATTACATAGGCAAATGCAAAAAAAGTAAGGTTAGCCAACCTAAAACGGCAAAAACGCGGGTTGTAATATGTCGGCTAATGAGCCCGCACTTGGCATAACTGCTCTAAAGGTTATGCGCCACAAGTAGGCCGCAGAATTCCCTAGAAGTTAGGGTTTGGAGTTTTAATACATCTGTCTCCAATAAATTCTTTTAGAGTCGTGTTGCTTAGGAACTCATCGTACCAATCTACACGAAGCGGCGGCTAATAGTGCTATCTTGGTGCTATAGCCGTCGTTTGACTAAAGAATCTATCAACCAATCATGTCATTAAACCAGTCACGATTTTTGTGTAATATACAAAGAAATAAATGTGATGAGCGCGAGCGAAATCACAGGCGAAAGTAGTTCGCCTTATCAATTAGTTGATTTATAAATGAGCAATTAAATTTCTTAATGTGGAGAAAGCTATGCCAAGTTCCTATGAAATAGTTGAAGAGCTGCTAACGGAAGTCAGTGTTGATAGTGATGACTTAGAGCCTGGTGAAGATGTTTCGCCTTTCCCTGAGATCGCGCTATTTTTTACTGAGTTCAGCTACGATGAGCAATATATTGACGAAGATGATGAGGAAGATGTCCCATTAGAAGACCGTCGGGATATTGAAAAATATGTTTTGTACATTCATAAAGATAGCTCCCAAGAGGATTTTATTTTTCCTGTACTAGAAGATGGCTCCGAGCCAAGCGCTAATGAAGCCAGGGATTTGCAAAGGATTTACATAATGCATGACTTGCATGATGATTCATGGCATCAAAATTGGGATGAAAGTGATGATGTGAATTACACCACTGAGCAGATCGATGGGGTTCTAGCTGATTTGCATGAACGTTATTTTTGATGTGAAATTCGTGGCTCTTTCGCCACGAATTTAGTCATTTGAACCATGGTTTTCCATGGAAATTCCATAAGATAAAAAACCTCACAAAATGCGCTAATTCATTAGTTCAGTTTGTAACCTCTTGAATTAGAAGAAATTCAACAGACCGTTGTATTTTCACGGCCTCGGTTGCTCATTCAATACGTCAGAAAATATGCTTATAGCTAAGTAATTAATACTTTTAGGAGTTAGCTATATGGCACAAGCAAAGACGTTTAAAACTGAAGAATTAGAGCAAGTACTCAATTACGTAAAATTATCCAAACATGCCCAGCGAAATAGGGCGATATTGTTACTGACGCATTGGGCGGGGCTAAGAGTGGGTGAGGTTGCGGCGCTGCGTATGTGCGACGTTTTAGACGCTAATAAAGATGTGAAAAGCGAGATCCGCTTAGCTCCAGAGCAAACCAAGGGTGGACACGCTCGCACTGTGTTTGTGAACGAAAAGCTTAGAGCTGAATTACAGTGCTATGCAGATACCTTAAAAAACAGAGATCTTCAGTGGGCCTTCTTTCCTACTCAGAAGTTTCCACGTCGAGGCTTTACGGCCAATACACTCACTCAGCATATGAATGCAATCTATAGACAATGCCAAATAGAAGGCGCTACTAGTCATAGTGGTCGTAGAAGCTTTATTACCAACTTAGCCAGTAAAGGCATTGGTGTGAGGGTGCTTATGAGTTTGGCAGGTCATAAGAACATTAGTACTACGCAGGCTTATATCGATGTGAATGATGATATGAAACGTAGGGCGGTAGAGCTTATCTAGCTTTGCTAGGTCTGCCTACTTTGCGGGTTGCAGATTCAAACTTAATGGCATATCTATTGAGAGCGTCAGTAGGGTAGAGCCCCCGTGCAGCGTTTTCAGCAATCAGCTCTGCTTTAGCAACTAATTTACTAGCTAGGATTTGTAGACGAATTTTTTTCTCAGCTAGGTTTAATTCGTTGGCATTGGGATTGCCTTCATCATCCAATTTAATATGGTGAGCTGGAGATAAATCAAGCTGATTACCAATAAGCCAAAGTGGGTAACCCAATTGATACATCTTTAATGCCATCGTTCCCAGCTTAATGGAAGGCTCTCTTAACTTCGAGCGTATTAGTTCGTATTTAGGCTTAACTAATTTTGGTTTTGAGCTAACGAAGGTGCCAGCCCTAACAATGGCATTAATTTGCTTTAGGGCCATTTGTTTAGTTTGATTGGTTGGTATAGCTAGTACCAGACACTCTGGCTTACCCATGTCTTGCCACGTGTTTTGTGATTGGGCCGCTGTGTTACTGTTAATAAGATGTGTGGCATCAGAATTGCCTACGACAAATGACTGGGTTTTGGCGGCCTTAATACCAAATAGTGCTGCACCGCGACTCTTCCACCAGCGGCTTTCGGGGATACGCCAGACATCACCAAAATCCTCATAAGTCTTAACTATCTGTTTCCAGTCCTTGGGAGCGCTTTTGGGGATGGCTTTTGAGCCATTCCTAGCCCATTCACAAACCAGCTTGTAGCTTGAACTGAGCTTTAAGTAATCCACTAAAGCCTCATAGCGCCAATCGCTAGCAGCAAATAAGCCACTTTCTTCCCAGCTACTGCCCTGGGCTTCAAAACGAGGTAATTTTTGCCTATTTGCCATATTTAAATATTACCAGAATAGCGATCTATATATAAGGTAATTTTTAAAAAAGGTAATAAATTATATCCTACTTACATAGCAATTTCGCTATGTTATTCGGGAGATTTAAATGAAATACAACTATGTAAAAACATGTAGCTGCTGCGGTACGCAATTTAGCAGATTCAATACGCCCTTGATTGATGTTGCGCACAAAGAAGAATTAAAGGGGCTAATGGAAGAGCGGGTTGAAGAGTTGGAAATGAGAGGCAATTTTGAGTTGTTATGTAACGACGAGTATGTCAGTGCTTTTTATTATGAGTACGCAAATGCTGCTGAGGAAATGTATAGCAATGATTTGTGCGATAGCTTATATGAAATTGCATGTGATTTTTATGAGGGTAAGTTAACAGAAATAAATGATTGGGTTTTTGAAGAGGAGTTTGTTTAAAAATTAATGCTAGCTATGCTTTGAAACATAGCTAGCTTTTTATTTGGAGAAATTAATGAAACAAGAAATTTACAGTGCAATACCGATGGATCGATTTGGGATCAAAACATTAGCCGTCACTCAACATGAGTTCTTACTTAAAGCTCGTGAAAAGTTTTTAAATGATCCAGACTGGACATGGTGTGGAGGTATGGGTAAGAAATTCATGCATCAAATGCTCAAGAACAATCTGTTGGTTGAAGATGCATATTTTGAAGCACATATCGATGAGGCTATTAATATAAATCAACGCTGGATTAATTTTATTGATGATTGCGTAATTTTTGCAGTGCTAGATGAAGTAGTAACAAGCAATCCGGTGATGTTATTACATCCATCTTGTATCGACAATGTAGGCCACCCCAAAATGCCGCCATTAAATATTAAGCCTAGCTTAATTGAAGGTATTGAGATTCTTCATTAATTGCAAATAAAGGCGTTACTTAACGTAACGCCTACTAATACCACAAAGGAAAATAATATGAACATAGAATTAGTTGAATTAAACAATGAGGCTATAGGTCAGCTAGTTATCTCTAAGTCATTAGTTTGTCAGGCTGATGATTTAGCTAAAGAACATGAGCAATTTAATGCCAACTATATTGTCGCAGGCAGGCTTGCGCTCTATGAGCTCTTAGGCAAGATATTTGACTTATATAAAGCTCTAGAGGCATCTCCTGATAAAAAGGGACAACTCAGTGATATGAAACATAAGCTTGTGCACGAGCACAAGATTCGGGTTCAGGCAAATAGTTCGGATGCAGGAATTTTAGTACGTTACATAACGCGTGCAGAACGTAAAACGGCTCATATCTATGCTCGTGTTATTGAACAGGCGCTTATCAATCAGATTTCATCAGATCACTTTGTTGATTACATTGAGCAATGCGGCGGTATTGAGCAAATGCGCTTATCGGGGGTAGATCAAACAAAAGCAGCTGAAGATGAGCAGACAGTAAAAGACACCTGGCAATTAGGCTGGAAATATTGCAAAGCTAGAGAGGAATTACCTTTCTCATCCTTTCCTTTAAAAAACGTATTTGAGTATGAGGGCAAGGAGAAAGTCTCATTTGAATACTATGTCTGCGTTAAGCGCGGGGATAGGCGCTATGTAGCAGCAAGCATTCCAGCTGACAAAGCTTTTGAGGAGCGTGCAGTTACATTAATTGGCAATAATTTAGCTACCACTTCTCCTAATATAGGAGAGAAGGTTGATGAGCTTTATGAAAAAGCAAGACAGGCGCATAAAGAACGAATTGCTAAAGAAATGCCTGGGCTGGCAAAGATTTTGGAGACAAGGGAGCAAAAAGAAAAAGACGAAGTATAAGGCGAAGGACTTTGGAGCAACGAGGTGTTAGATGTTAGCTCCAAAAATCGCTTGGTTTTAAAATCTAGAACCGATAGAGCTTACCTATTAAATGCACGAATTTGCTTACTCATAAAAAACTTATAGTGAAAATTTAAAAATTAGAAAGAATAAAAGAATGTCAAAATTTAGAAGATGTTTTACAAAAGAGGAGGCTGAGATAATTAAGCCATATATTAAGTATCTTTCAGAGTCAACAAAGATGAGCTCAAAGGAAATTAAAAATATGTATGAAATTATGATTCAAGGATATGTATTTAGAACTCCAGTTCTTAAGCAGATGGCTAAAAACTTTAAAGCTAAACATCCTACTGAAAAGTTACCAAAATGCTTAAAGCTTTAATATTCAATCTCTTGCTAAGCTAGGTCTTTGAAAGATGGAAAAAGAGAGCTACACAAGAACTGAGATTTACGAAATGCTCTGGGTTGAGCCCACTACTAAAGTGGCTCAGCTACTAGGCATATCAGATGTTGGTCTAGGTAAATGGTGCAAGGCCTATGGGGTACCAAAACCTAAGCTTGGGTATTGGGCAAAGGTGCAGCATGGGGTGGAGGTTCCTGAAAGGGAGCCTCTAGAACCCTGGTGGAATGAACATGAACCATCATTCACGGTAAATGCCATTGAGAAGGCAAAAATACTTGCTAGGGCTAATTTAGAAAAGTCCGAAGCCCCTGTTTGGGAGATTTATAAGGGTAATAGATTTGATGCTGCTGTAGATAAAACATTTGAGAGCTTTGATGTTGATAGTGTTTCTAAATTTGGCCGCACTGCCTCTAAACAAGGCTTTGCTGTAGATATCTCACCTAAAAGTACGGGAAGGGTGAAAAGAGTCTTGCAAACCCTGGTAACTGAGCTTAAGAAGAACGGTTATGACACATTTGAATATAAGCGGTATTCAAACCCAGAAGTCACTGGATTTATCAAAGATGGTGAGAAGTATTCTGTCTCTTTATACGAAGCAAGTACAAAGCTTGATAAGCCAATTAAAAAGAAGAAAACT
>Ga0118677_10003119_pt1 | contig 31988 bp, 31 predicted proteins | sample AliMusrvi5mmetaG_FD_86154 | JGI IMG/M metagenome (GOLD analysis project Ga0118677, IMG submission 86154) | reverse complement strand
TCGAATCTCGTCCTGTAGTGCGAAGACCATCTCTTCGCCGTTGCCAATACTCAATGCTTTCATGGATTAAGATCATATACAAATCCGAATGAATGCGCAATTACTTATGTCGTCGTGTTTAGTTACGGATGCGGGGTCGGCGTGGAACGGGGCTTCCGGGTACGGGCTTTTCATCTCGACAGGAAATACGAGTTCGTGGAACCAATTGATTATTGCGAATAATGGCATGGTCACAAATGTCACCACGGTGAGCCTCGCGGACGGACTCGCCTCATCGAATAATAGTCTGATGGTAAACGGCGGAAAACTCTACGCGACGTGCGTGGCTTTCAGTAATTCGCTGGTCAACACCATGCAGATGGATAGCACGGCTGAGGTAGTACTGACCAGCTTTATCATGACCAACTCCAATCAGAGGCTGTATTTCAACGGCGGAACTTTGACCATCAGAGGCGCCGTGGTCAGCAATACCTTCCCCTTTGTGGTGGGAGATGGCGTCAACTCGGCCACGCTGGTTGTCCCCCTGAGCGGTACGAATATCTTTATGGATGGGCTGGTCATCACCAACGGTGCTACGCTGGCTGGATCCGGCCAGATTGCCGCCACCAGCACGGTCTTTGGTACCCTGAGTCCGGGTGTGACCACCGGGACGGTGGGGACGCTCGTGAATAACGGAGCGTTGACCTTTAAGCCGGCGGCCACGATCAAGATCAAGCTGGCCGCCTATACGACGCCGGGCGCAGGCTGGGATCTGATGGTGGTGACCAATGGAGCCTTGACGCTGGGCGGTACGCTGAAGCCGGTACTGATGGGAGGATTTTTGCCGACCAACACCCAAAGTTATATGATCATGACCAATGCCGGGCCGTTGGGGATGAGCGGTGAATTCCTGAATGGCGGAAACAGCGCACTGATTGCCGCCTACAGCAATGATCTGATCAAGGTCATGGGTGCCTTCCGATTGGTTCTCAGCAACCAGTGTGTTGTTTTAAATACCTTCCTGCCCAACAGCTCGTTGCAACGGGGCACGCTTTTTAAATTTTATTGATGTTTATTAGTTCCAAGACCCATTGGCAAGATCAGCCACGCCTATCGCGTGGCTGATCTATCTATCACCGACCCGTTTTTTGCATGGCAGCCATCTCTAAATAAGGGCATATTAGGGGCAGCGCGGCGAATATTCCGGGAGGCGGGCATGCGACAATATCTGGATCTGGTCAAGGATGTGCTGGACCATGGGACGCCCAAGAAAGATCGGACAGGGGTGGGGACGTGGGCCGTCTTTGGACGGCAGATGCGGTTCGATCTGCGCGAAGGATTCCCTCTGGTAACGACCAAAAAATGCCATTTAAAGTCGATTATCCATGAATTGCTTTGGTTTTTGCGAGGCGAGACCAATGTGCATAGTCTGCAGGCGGCGGGGGTGACGATTTGGGATGAGTGGGCGGATGCGTCCGGGAACTTGGGGCCGGTATATGGCAAGCAATGGCGGGCCTGGGGCTCTGAGGCGGATCGGCCGGGAATCGACCAGATCGCCCGCGTTTTGGAGTTGATCCGCACGGAACCGGACAGCCGGCGTATGATCGTCTCGGCCTGGAATGTGAGTGAATTGGAACAAATGGCTTTGTTCCCCTGTCATTGCCTGTTCCAATTTTTCGTTGCGGAAAAGCGGCTGTCCTGTCAGCTTTACCAGCGGTCCTGTGATGTGGGGTTGGGCCTGCCGTTTAATATCGCCTCCTATGCCCTGTTGATTTTGATGATGGCACAGGTAACCGGGTTGGAACCGGGAGATTTTGTTTGGACCGGTGGGGATGTGCATGTGTATGTGAATCACGAGGCGGCCTTGCGGGAACAGTTGACCCGCGACCCCTTGCCCTTGCCGAGGATGCGGTTGAATGCGGCCGTCAAACGGCTGGAAGATTTCAAGGCGGAGGATTTCACCCTGGAGAATTACCAATGTCATCCGGCGCTCAAAATGCCGATAGCCGTGTGATCGCCGTGGTGGCGCATGGGCGCAACCGGGAAATCGGACAGGCGGGACATCTGCCCTGGCATCTCCCGGAGGATCTCAAACGGTTTCGCGCCATGACATGGGGTTTCCCGTTGGTCATGGGGCGGAGGACGTGGGACAGTTTGCCCCGCAAGCCGTTGCCGGGCCGGGATAACATCGTGGTGACCGGCACTGCCCGGGACCGGGTATTGGCAGAAGGGGCGCACAAGGCATTGAATGCGGAGGAGGCGGTGGGATGGGTGACCTCCCAATTGGATTCCCAAATCTTCATCATCGGCGGCGCGCAAATTTACAGGTTATTCTGGCCCTTGATCGACACCCTGCAGGTAACTTGGCTGAATGAGAATTTTCCGGAGGCCGACACGTTTTTTCCGGAGTATGAAAAAGACTTTAACCGGGTTGAAGACGATCCAGGACCCGCCGGTGTCCGGTATCGGAAGTATATCAGGCATTCCGATCTGACTCGCTTGCCTTAAAGTTGCGGTTTTCGCGCAACTTTTGAATTTCAAGGCAATCTCGCACGACACTGATCAAAGTTTCGGCCGAGATGGGTTTGGGTTGGTAGCAGTGCAGGTGTTCCTTGCGCACGACCGCAAGGACGGTTTCCGGAGGCGCGAAGCCGGTGCAGAATATTACCGACGGCATATCCCACACCTTTTCCTGGCAGATTCGGCGCAAGTGAAAAAAAGCTTCTTCCCCGTTCATCACCGGCATGGCGAGATCGAGCAGCAGCACCTGATGATGGCGTTGCGCGAAAACATCCAGCGCTTCCTTCCCGTTGGTGGCGAGATCAACTTCGAAGTCCGGGAACTTATTGCGCAGGATGGAGGTGAAGAGTTGGCGGAGGACGATTTCGTCGTCGACAATCAGGATGCGCCGACTGAGGGGAGAAACGGGAGACAAGGCGGGAATGTCGTTGGGGAGGGGATTATTAGCTTCGTGCGCAACGGGAGTGAGGAGGTTCATCTGAAGTTTGAGGTTTTCCGTACGGAGCAGCTCGTCGGTGGCTTCGTGCAGTTTGCGTTCTGTTTCCTTGCGCGCCGAGACATCGTGAAAGGAAAAGCAGAGGTGGGCAGTGGAAATTAGGTGTAACCGTTGAATGGTCACTTCAGCAGGAAAACTGGTTTGGTCGGATCGCACACAAATAGCGTCCAGCAGGATAGGCTTTTGATCTTCGAGGGACTGGACCACATGTGCGTAAGCGGCGTCGGTGAATCCACAGATCAATTTTTGCGCAGACGTTTCGGAAAGAAGTTCTCGATCAAGAAGGAAAAATTCCTCGGATCGGTCGTTGACCCTGACGATTTGGCCGCTGAGATCGGTGATCAGGATGGCATCAGAATCATTTTTGAGCCATTCGCTGAAGCAATTATCTGCGTCCATTTCCTGGGCGGGGGTGTTGTTTGTTAAAGAGGCCGTCATTGCTTTAGATTTGCATAATTTCTGGAAGAGGGTCAAGCGTGGGAGCAGGAAAGGTTTTCGCGATTTCAGAGACGACCACCCGCCCCACGATATATCAGGGGGTGCTGACGATGATTTCCAAGGGGAGATCCACGGCGGCATGCCGGACTTGGAAGTCGGATTTGCATGGCACTCGTTTCAAAGTCTGGCTGTCAAGAAGTCCGAGCTGGAGTCGGTAGGTTCCCGATGGAAGATCGGTGGGAATAGGGATTTCTCGATCCACTGAATAAATATTTGCCAGGGACTGAGATCGGATCTCAGAGATGCGGAAGGGGGCGAGCCAGAGATGATCGTCCTGAAACAACGCTGATCCGGAGTCGAAGTGGGCAAAAACAGCGAAGGCATGGGGATTCACTTTCGGGGGACATTCCCAGAAGTAACGAAGATGGAACAAACTCCCGGCTTTCGCGCGGATGGGTGAAGCGGGAGAAACGCCCACGAGACGTGCGCCATTCCGAAACCGGATGGGGGTGGCGAGAGCCGGGGGAGCGGTAGGCGGCTTTTCATGGTCCGCATTATTCCTCAGGATACCTTGCCCGGTCCATGAGAAATGACAAATCTGCTTGAACTCCCGCCGCCATTCTAGGGGCGTGAAATCAAAAATCACCCAAGGTCCCAGCGGGGTCTGTCGCATGGTAATCGATGAAGCGGTCAGAAGTCGGTCGGTGATCGGCGCCTGATCACGCGCCACCACCAGGAGGGTGTCCGGGGTCCACTTCACGACCGGGCGTTCGACGGGGCCGCCATTCCATCCAATGGTGGGTTCCTCCAACCGGCGGAGGGGTGGCAAATGAGGATCGGCCAGTCGCGCCGAGACCCAGCGGTCGGCATAAACGAGGGTGGGGTTGCGGTCTCGGATGAGATTGAACAATTCTTGCAGGGATTGTTCCTGGAGGGCGCGGGAGATGCCGGTCGGGGGAGAGGATGCGGTCAAGAATTGGAGTTCGGCGACATAAACCAGGGTGGGATGAGACTGAGGAGTGAAACGGATTTTAAGGGAGGACATTTTCATGACGGGCCAGCGCAGGTCGAAATGAAAAGAGCGTCCACCCCAATAGGGGCGAGGACCAGACCAGAAATAATGGGTGGGCCAGATTTCGGTCAATAGCGGTTGCCAGGAGGCATCGGGTGCCGAAAGAACTTCAAGAGACAGGGGTGGAGGCTGACCGTCAGGAGGATCGAGATACAACCGGAGGCCGGTGAGCGAAACGGGTTCGCGGAAGTGAATGATCCAGGTTTCAGGTTCGAGGGAATCGCCCAGCACACAGGTGGTGTCGAGGTTCAAATCCGTGAGGGGCGACAGAAGATCGGCTGATCGGTTATTCCGGATGAACTCGATGGAGGAATCACCGGCGAGGATGGGGGAATCCGGCGGCGAGGTGAAACTCCAATAGAGAGCCCAGTCTGACCCAGAAATGGCTGAACGTTGGCAGCTGCCGCCGGACTGAAGGAGGAACTCATCGATCTCGCCTGCGTTATTCAGGAAGGCAGGTGATGAATTGAATTCGCCTTGCCGGGCGTTGGGGAGGAGCCGTTCCCCGGCGAGAGTGATGAAAATGGGGTGTTCGCCGAGGGCCGCATTCAGCCAATGATGACGGAATCCGGCAAAGACCGTGGAAAGGTTTTGGTGCTGGCAGAACTCCTGCAGCTTCCGAGCCTGGGCATGACATTGGGCGTCACGGGAGGACTTTTCGCCAAAATCCAACAGAGCATGGAAATAGCCAGCCGAGAGGAGAAGAGCGAGAATCCAGGCGACCGCGACATGAGTCCGTTGCGCCACGGCTTTCAAGGCAGCGGCCGTAAGCAATGCCCAGGGAATGAAGAGGGGGACGAGGTAACGGACAAGCCCGGTATCGGCAAAACGGGTGGCGCAATAGCAGGCGAGGGTCAGCGTGGTTTGGAGGACAGCGGCCCAGATATAAATCATTTCCGGCTTTTTACGGGCGCGGAAGGCGGCGAGGATAGCAATGAGAGGGGGGAGAAGAACCAGGAGAATTCCGAGATACCAGAACGGCGATCCGGCCTGGGGAAATTCAAAAAAATCGGGCAGCCGTTGGGTGACGAGGTCGATTCCCCTCCGGCTGAAAGCCACCGGATCAAGATTGTTAAAGATGGCCAGAGAATCCCCGTGGTGCTGGTAGGACCAAATCCAGAAGGGAGCGCTTCCAGCGAAGAAACCAACGCCTCCCATCAGGAGCCGGCGGGGATTCCAGAGTGACCGGCCCACGCCGAAAAAGATGACCAGGGCAGCAGTCAGGAGGGCGGGTAGGATAAGCGAATTCGCCCACCAGCCCAAGCCAGCCAGAAGACCCCAAAAGAAAAACGACCGGAAACGAATCTGACGGGTCCGACGTTCATCGAGCGTGATGCGGCAGATCCACCAAACGAGCAGGGATCCAAGGAGAACGGTGACGGCATATCCGCCGCGTAGGCTGACCTGAAAGCCATAGAAAGTGGGCGGGCCGATGAAGGCGATCAGCAGAGCCCATGCGGCTCCGTCCCGCCCGGTGGCATCGCGGGCCCAGCGGGCGAGGACGAGGAGTGCCATCCAGCCCAGAAGGGCGGTCCCGAGATTAACCTGAAATGGCGAATAATGACCAAGAGCACACAGCGCCGCGCTGAAGGCGGGTTCGACATTTCCCATGTAAGCCTGGCCATAAAAGAATACAGGCCAGGACGCGCCGTCGAGCATATGGCGGACCATGAGATAGACGATGCCGGTGTCGGAGTCGGTGGAAAAGCGGAGGGTCCAGGCGCCCCAGATCCGGGCGGCGAGAGCGAGGAGTAGGAGGATAACGATGAGGATGCCTGGCAAGAGGCGGCGGATGCGTTGTGAAAAGGCGGACAAAGTCACAGATTCCTACTCGATGGGCTGATTATCCATGGGATGAATCATAACACATAGCTTAAATCGGGGATGGCTTCTGAGGTTGGCCGGTTCGGATGGCCAGAAGAGCGGCTTCGCAGACGGCGACGGTTCGGGCGGCCGCGCGCGCCGGGATCGGATTGGGGATCTTGCCTTCTAGTAGGTCCAGGAAATCCTTCACGCTGCCTCCCCACCCATGTCCTGCGGTGACATTCCCGGATGAGGTGTTGTCCAATTTCTTTGCCTCTTGATTGCGGCGCAGGAATTGGCCGTTGGCGATTGTGCCATCGGTTCCATACACGTCCAGAAAGGTGCCTTGCGGACCCCCGTGGCCGGAGCAACCGCTGGTGACAAAAACCTTGCCCATCGCACCATTTTCGAAGCGCATGATGACGATATAACTGTCATCAGCGGGAAACTCGGGAATTGAGAGTTTATTGCAATAGGCAAAAACCTCGACTACGGGGGAATCGATAGCCCACAACATCAGATCAATGGCGTGACAGCCGCCACCCAGCAGGATGTTTTGGGGATTCTTTGCATCGGCGCGCCAGGGGGTGTAGTAGATGCCCTGCGGGGAGTAAAAATCCCACATATCATGGATATAGTCTCCTTGAACGAAGAATATTCGGCCGACTTTTCCGCTCCGGGCGGCCAGCGCGGTTTCGCGCCAGGGATAGACATACCGCATGGTATGGTCCGCCATCACATGCCGGCCCGCTTTCTTTTCGGCGTCCAGAATGCGTCGGGCATCGGCTACCGTTGTCGCCAGTGGTTTTTCCAGCATCACATGGCAACCGTGTTGTAGCGCCGCGATAGCTTGGTCGGCGTGGAGGTGATCCGGTCCAGCCACAACGACGACTTCGGGGTTGAGTTTTGCCAGCAGGGCAGGATAGTCATTCCCAGCGACCGCGTTGGGAAATTCTTCCCCCGCAAGCTTCAATTGTCCAGGATCGGGATCAAACAGACCGACGACTTCGCCCCGCCCGTCAGCAGCCGCCAGGCGGCCGACTTCCAATCCGGCCCGACCTGAACCACAAATTAACATGCGAAATAAAGCCATATCGTGCCTCTTTCTATGGGACCGCAGGGTGCGGTCCTTGTTCTTCAAGTAAACCCAATTCCTTGAGAATCATCGGTGTGATCACCTGGTGGCAACCTTCAACCCAGGGATGAAGTCCATCCGGGACATAGCGATCGAAAAGGTCCTGATCCGAGTTGAGAATATGTTCCCAGTTGGGGTAATGATCGATCAGTTTCAGGTTCCGGTCTTTCGCGACGATTCGATAGAGTTGATAGTAATCTTTGATCTGGGGACCCCGCTCCAGATGAATCCCGATGGGCGGGTTCATGGTCATGAGAATGATTTCGCAGGTCGGTTTCCATTTCAGAATCCGGTCGATCATGTTTTCGAGATTGCCGCGGGCTTCTGCCACGGAGATCTTGAATTCGAGAAAGGCATCGTTGATGGCGAATTCGATAAAAACGGTGTCAGGATTTTTCTGAATGACCCGGCTTTCAAGATTTTCCACGCCCCACCGAGAGGTCATGTCCCCTTGACCGCTATTAATGACGGTAGCCAACCCAGGATATGCCTCATTCAAGGCTTGCTGTAACTGCGACACCCAAACGCCGCCGGCGGTCAGGCTGGTTCCATAGGCCACGACGATCTGAGGCTTGCCCTTCTTAAGACAATTGACCAGCGTGCTCATCGTAACCGGACCTTTCGTAAATACAGTCGCAGAATGCCCAGCTGTCCGGGCCCTGCGAACGATCGATGGGTTCACGGAATACAATATTAGGGAACTTTAGTCGAGCGACAATGCGCCCCGCTGCGATACCCACCAGCGAAAAGGATTGCAGGGGTTCAAGCTTGGGAATAAAGTAAAAGCCGTGGAGGATGGATTATCCGGTTCTCGATGAGGATTAGACCGTGAACGACGCATGTCCAAATGAACCATTGAAATCCGAGCCAGTCCGGGTTCTGCTGGTTGAAGATAACGCGGATGACGCCCTTTTATTTCAGCATATGTTGTTGCGTTCACCCTCCATGGATTTTCGCTTTGAGCGAGTGGACCGGTTGTCAGATGCCCTGAACCGGTTGGCCGCGGATGATCTGGATATCGTCCTCCTGGACCTGTCGCTTCCGGACAGCAGCGGATTGGAGACCTTTATCCGCTTGCATGCAGCCGACGTGCGCGTGCCCATTGTCGTGTTCACCGGCTTGGATAACGAGGCGCTGGCCATTCAAACCGTGCAGGCGGGCGCCCAGGATTATATCGTCAAAGGGCAGGTCGACCGTTCGTCACTCGTTCGGACGATTCGATATGCCATCGAGCGTCAGCGCGCACAGACGGCCCTGAGTTCTGCGCATGATCTCCTCCGCAGTCTCATTGATAATATTCCCGACCAAGTGTATGTCAAAGACGTGTTAGGTCGCTTCGTGTCCGTAAATTCTGAAGCCACCCGGTTCTTTGGCGCATCCTCGGCCGAACAGATCATCGGCAAATCTGATTTCGATTTTTTTCCGGTAAATTTGGCCACCCAGTTTTTCGTGGAAGAACAGGCGCTGTTGCATCGCGATCAGCCGTGTGTCAACCGCGAAGCCTCGATCACCGACCCGGCAGGCAAGATCCGGTGGGTACTTACCACCAAAGTGCCGTTGCGGGACAGCCTCGGCAACATTACCGGATTACTGGGCATCAACTATGATATCACGGAGCGCAAACGAGCTGAGGACGCGATCCGCCAACTCAACGAGAGTCTCGAACAACGGGTGATCACTCGTACCGCTGAACTGAAAAAGGCGGTTACGCGTCTGGAAGAACAAAATCAGGCACGAGTGGATTTCGTTTCCAATGTGTCGCATGAGTTAAAAACGCCATTGACCTCAATGACGTATGCGATCGGGAATCTACTGCTGGGTGTCGCGGGGCCGGTACCCGAGCGGGTGGCAGCTTATCTGAAATTGTTGAATGAAGATTGTCAGAGAATGTCCAGGACGGTGGCGGACGTCCTGGATCTCAGCCGCTTGGAGTCCAAGACCCTGCGACTCAATCAGACCAAACATCCGTTTGGCCGGCTCATTCGTCAAGGGATCTCCGCTCTCCAAGCTGAAGCGCAAGCCAAGCACATGGAAATCGTGCTGAACGTGGATCAGGTTTTGGGATTTGTGGAGTGCGATGTATTCAAAATGGAGCGCGTGATCATCAACCTGGTTGGAAATGCCATCAAGTACACGCCGGAAGGTGGGAAGATCGAAATTGTTTTGAGTCAAAGGGTGGCTCACCCGGGTGTCTTGTTTCTGGAAATCACGGACAACGGCATCGGCATTGCGCCGCGCCACCTGAGTCGGGTCACTGAAAAATACTATCGGGTTGGCGAGCACATCAGTGGTGCGGGATTGGGGCTATCCATCGCCAAGGAGATCATCGATCTGCACGGCGGTCGGCTCCAAATCCAGAGCCCTCCGCCGGGTCGAAGCCAGGGCACCCAGGTTTCCGTTTCCCTGCCGACGGTGGAGCCTCCGATCATTCTAACGGTGGCCGATGACGCGATAATCAGGGACTCCCTCGTGCAACAGATTTCCGCGCACGGGTATCGCGTGATCTCATGTCTGAAGGGAGATCCCGTTCTTGAGCGCATTCGACAGGAACACCCCGACATCCTGATTTTCGACCTATTCATGCTCGCACGGGATGGGGAAGCGGTGATTCTCCACATGAAAAGCGAAGAGGGGCTTCGTGGAATTCCGATGTTAGTGATTACCGGCGGAGCCATGTCCGAGCGGTCAAAACTGGAAGTATTGGAAGGATTTGGAATTCCGATCATGCAGTCCTCGTGGTCGGAAGAAGAATTATTTGCCCATATTGAAGGCGCACTGATCGGCAAGGGTTCCGTTCGTCGGGCCGATCGTGTGGAAGAAGAGAGGAGTCATTAGGCATGTGTGGAATCATCGGCTACATTGGCGGCAACACAACCACGGCCATCCTTTTGGACGGCCTTAAACGTCTGGAGTACCGCGGCTACGACTCCTGCGGCATCGCCGTGGTGGGAGATTCCGGGGCGCTCTACCTCAAACGGGTCAGCGGTCGGGTGGACGTTCTGGACAAGCTGGTCGCGGGTGATCCGGTCAGGGGCGGGCAGGCCGGTGTGGGTCATACCCGCTGGGCCACGCACGGCGCCCCATCGGAGGATAACGCCCATCCGCACACGGATTGTTCCGCCCAAGTGGTGGTGGTGCATAACGGCATCATCGAAAACTATCTGGACTTGAAGGAACAATTGCTGGCGTCCGGCCATCACTTCAAGTCCGAGACCGACACCGAAGTTATCGCTCACATTATGGAGGCGAAACTAAAAGACCTGCACGTGTCAGAAACGGCCATGCCTGCCGATCAATTGGAATCGGTTTTCTTCAAGGCTTTCCGCAAGACCGTGGCGGATCTGAAAGGTTCGTTCGCACTGGCCATGGTCTGGTCCCGGTGCCCCGGTTTGGTGCTGGCCGCCCGCATGCACAGCCCGCTGGTGATAGGTCTCGGCCAGGGGGAGAATTTCGTCGCTTCGGATGTTTCCGCCTTTCTGTCGCACACCAAGCGCGTGGTTTTTCTCAACGACAGGGAGCTGGCCACGGTCCGAAAAGGCCAAGTGGACGTCTATACGTTCCAGGGACGAAAGATCGTCAAGGACGCCGTCACCATCCAGTGGAACGCAACCATGGCCGAAAAAGGCGGCTACGCACATTTCATGTTGAAGGAGATCCATGAGCAATCTGAGGCGGTGGAGAACACTTTGCGCGGACGGCTGTTGCCGTTGGGTGGGACTATTCTAAAGGTGGAGATGGGACTTTCGCCCAGGACCCTGAAGAGCTTCTCTTCGGTACAGTTCATCGCCTGTGGTACCGCTTTCCATGCCGGTCTGGTCGGGCGCATCCTATTCGAGACCTTCGGCATCGAAGCGGCGGCGGACGTGGCTTCGGAGTTCACCGACCGTGCCCGGCTGTTGAATAAGGGCGTTTTGGCCGTGGCGATCTCGCAGTCGGGCGAGACGGCGGATACCCTGTTTGCCGTGCGCGAGGCCAGGGCCGCCGGCGCCCAGGTGTTGGCGATCACCAACACCGTGGGTTCGACCCTCACACGTGAATCCGATTACGTGTTTTATACGCACTGCGGGCCGGAGATTGGCGTGGCCTCCACCAAGGCGTTCCTGGGGCAGCTCGCCGCCGTATATCTGCTGGCCGGACATTGTGCGGCCGCCCGGGGCCGTCTTACCGTCGCGGAGGCCCGACGCTATGCCGAAGACTTGTTGAAGATTCCACGCCTGATCGATGAAACCCTGGCCCAGGAATCGGAGATTGCCAAAATTGCGCACGGGTTCGCTTCCAGCGAGCATTTCCTGTTCATCTCCCGCCATATCAATTATCCCATCGCCTTGGAAGGCGCGCTGAAGATCAAAGAAATTTCCTATGTTCATGCCGAGGGTTATGCGGCCGGAGAGATGAAGCACGGCCCGATCGCCATTATCTACAAGGGCATGCCGTTGCTGGCCGTCGCGCCATCCGGCCGCACCCTGGATCTGATGGCCGGGAACGTGGAAGAGGCTAAGGCGCGCGGCGCCGAAGTGGTGGCCATCGTCGATGAGGAATCCCGGAAAACCGTCAGAGCGTCGCACTACCTTGTGCTGCCCCGCACGTCGGAACTTCTGACCCCTCTCCTGACGGTGATCCCGTTGCAACTATTTGCCTATTACGTGGCCCTGGCCAAAAAGTGCGACATCGATAAGCCGCGCAATCTGGCCAAGAGCGTTACGGTGCGGTGAAGCGGGAAGATCTTTGAAGGGCAGGATTCAGGGAACGAGAGCGGAGGGTGAATGACAACGGGACTGGGCTTAATGGCGGGGTTGATCGCGGCTTTTCTACACGCGGTGGCCTATCTTTTTTCACGGCAGTACATGCGGCAAAAGGCGTCAGGGATTTTGCTGTTTTTAGGCTGGGGGCATGTGCTGATGGGGGTGGGTTCTCTGGCGTACCTATGTTGTTTTAGAACCGTTTTCAGCCTGAATCCGGCCACCTATGCCGTGCCGCTGCTGGGGACGACCCTGAATTACCTGGTGGGGCAATTTGGATTGTTATGGGCGCTGAAATATTCCGAATCATCGCGGATTGCTCCCTTGTTGGGCTTGAAAATCTTGTTATTGGCGGCGTGGGTGGTGCTGGTGCAAAAGGCGAAATTGGGACCGATCCAGTGGGGTGCGGTGGTTTTGGCGGTGGGAGCGGTCTACATTTTGAATACGGCGGGGGGACGGCTGTCCGCCAAATCCTGGATGGGCTTGGGTTTGGCAATTGGCGGGTATTGTTTTTCAGACCTGAATATTGTCAACCTGGTCCGGGCGTTAGAGGGTCTGGGCCGTGAGGGTTCGACGACCGCAGTGGCCATGAGTTACGCTTTGAGCGGGTTATTGAGTTTGCCGGTGTTGCTGACCTGGCGGCGGATCACCCGGGCGGAATGGCGGGCGCTGGCGGGCTTTAGTGCGAGTTGGTTGGGGGCGATGGTCTTTTTATATGTTTGTTTCGCCGCGGTTGGGGTGGTTTACGGCAACATCCTCCAATCGACCCGGGGGTTAATGGCTCTGTTGATGGCCCCTCTGGTTGCCGGATGGGGATGGCATCACTTGGAATCGCGAATCCCCCGGCAGATTTATTGGAGCCGGTTGACCGGAGTTTTGCTTTTCCTGGCGGCCCTGATTTTATACCGGTTGGGTGGCGTCAGATAGCGCCAAAAGGTGGAATTTAAGGCATTGACACGGGGGGTATGCCCTTGTATGCTCATGACCTCATTGAAACGGAGTACGGGAGGGTTTTAGCTCTTGGATCTCAATACTTTGCGACACAGCACGGCGCATGTCATGGCGGCTGCGGTGTGTCGGCTTTATCAGAATGTCCAATTGGACATCGGACCGGCAACCGATTCCGGCTTCTATTACGATTTCGATCTTCCCCAACGTCTTGCCCCGACGGATTTTGAAGCAATCGAAAAAGAAATGGCCAAAATCGTCGCCGCCAATCTTCCTTTTGAACGGTTTGAGACTAACCGGGCAGAGGCGGCGAAGGTATTTGCCGGCCAGCGATATAAGCTGGAGCGTTTGGCGGACATTCCCGAAGGCGAGCCCATTTCCCTTTACCGGATGGGGGAATTTGTTGATTTATGCCGGGGGCCGCACCTTGAACGCACAGGCCAGATTTCGGCTTTTAAACTGATGAGCGTAGCGGGGTCCTATTATCGGGGGATTGAAACCAACCCGATGTTGCAGCGAATTTACGGAATCGCGTGTTCGACTCAGGTGGAATTGGATGCCTTGGTGACTCAATTGGAAGAGGCGCAAAAACGGGATCATCGCCGACTGGGCCGGGACTTGGACTTGTTCAGCATCCAGGAGGATGTGGGCCCGGGTTTAATTCACTGGCATCCCAAAGGAGCCCGGCTGCGCTCGATCATCGAAGATTTCTGGAAGACGGAGCATTTTCGCGGGGGGTACGAGTTATTGTATACTCCGCACATCGGCCGGGCGAAACTTTGGGAAACCTCGGGGCATCTGGGTTTTTACAAGGATAACATGTACGCGCCGATGGAGATCGACGAGACGTCTTATTACGTCAAGCCGATGAATTGTCCCTTCCACATTCAAGTGTATCGAAATCAACGCCGGTCCTATCGGGATCTGCCCTTGCGATGGGCGGAATTAGGAACCGTGTACCGATATGAAAAGACCGGTGTTTTGCATGGATTGTTGCGGGTCCGGGGTTTCACGCAGGACGACGCGCATATTTTTTGTACACCGGAACAGATCGAAACGGAAGTTCGACGGACCGTTCAGTTTGCCCTGAAGATGTGGCGCGCCCTGGGTTTCCATGATATCAGCGCCTACCTGGCAACGCGTCCGGCGAAAGCGGTGGGGGAAGCCTCGCGGTGGGAGCAGGCGACGGTTTCATTAACCCGGGCTTTGGAGAGCGAAGGGATCCCCTACCAGATCGACGAAGGAGGGGGCGCGTTCTACGGGCCGAAAATCGATTTGAAGGTCAAGGATGCGATTGGCCGCGAGTGGCAGATGAGCACCATCCAATTCGATTTCAACATGTCGGAGCGCTTTGAACTGACGTATACTGGGGCGGACGGACAGGAACATCGCCCCTATATGGTACACCGGGCCTTATTGGGAAGCCTGGAGCGATTTTTCGGGGTTTTGATCGAGCATTATGCGGGAGCATTTCCTTTGTGGATGGCGCCGGAACAAGTTCGGGTTCTGCCATTGACCGAGAAGCAAATGGAAGCTGCCGAAGGGGTCGTCGAAGAGTTGCGGAAGCGAGACTTTCGGGTGACACTGGACCGGCGTTCAGAGAAAGTCGGGGCAAAGATTCGGGATGCCCAGGTCCAGAAAGTACCCTATATGGTTGTTTTGGGAGGGCGGGAAGTGGAAGCGGGGACCGTGTCGATTCGGCATCGGACCCGCGGAGATCTGGGGGTTAAGCCCCTGGCTGAATTGATAGATTTGCTCCGCCGCGAAGTGGACACGCGGGGGACGGAGCAAATTTAAAGCAGAGCCTGAGCGGCTGGTGAAAAAGGAGGTCTTCCATTAATAATCGTCAGTTCATCCGGGTGAATTACAAGATACGCGTGCCGCAGGTCCGGTGTATCGACAGCGACGGGGCCATGTTGGGAGTGATCCCGATCGAGGATGCGTTGAACCGGGCGCGGGCACGGGGCGTCGATTTGGTTGAGATTTCGCCGAATGCGGATCCCCCGGTCTGCAAAATCATGGATTACGGCAAATACAAATATGAGTTGACGCAGAAGGAGAAAGAAGCCCGGAAGCGTCAGCATGCGGATGAGATCAAGGAAATCAAATTTCACGTCAACGTGGGTGACCACGATTTCGAGACCAAGGTCAATCACATTCGGGGTTTTCTCGAGGAGAACATCAAGGTCAAAATTTCGTTGTATTTCCGGGGACGCGAGAATGCGCATCGGGAGTTGGGCTTTGAGGTGATCAACCGGGTATTACGGGAAGTGGCTGATTTGGGGAGTCCGGAAATGACCCCGAAGTTGATCGGAAATAGTATTTTTGGAGTTTTGGGGCCGAAGCCCCAAAAAGTGAAGCCCGGGGGTGGGGCGGCCGGAGAGCGACAAAATGCTGGACGGCCGGCAACGAATGCGGTAGTCTCCGCCCCTTCACAAGTCGAACCAAGCGGCCCGGAGAGCGGATCGCCTAAGGCGACATAAGAGGTCGAATCATGCCAAAGAAAAAGACGAGCAAAACGGCCGCCAAGCGGTTCAAGGTTTCGGCCGGGGGTAAATTATCCTTTCGGAAGCCGGGACGGGGACATTTGTTGAGCGCCAAATCCCGGAAAACCAAGCGGCACATGCGTAAGGGCGGGTCGGTTCCCGCAACGGATTTGCGCCGGATGAGACGGCTTTTAGCAAGCTAAGAAAAGCGAGGTATCGGTATGCCCAGAGTTACCAATGCGCCGGCGTCCCGTCGGCGTCGGACGCGGATATTGAAAAATGCCCGGGGTTTTCGGGGGGCGCGAAGTAAATTAATCCGGATGGCCAGCGAGGCGGTGGACCGGTCGATGCTGCTGGCCACCAAGCATCGTAAGGAACGCAAGCGCGATTACCGCCAACTATGGATCGTCCGTCTATCGGCTGCCTGCCGATTGAATGACATCAGCTATAGCCGGTTGATCGATGGCCTGACGAAAATCAAAGTGACCTTGAACCGGAAAATGCTGTCGGAGATTGCAATTCGCGATCCCGAGGGTTTTGTCAGCATCGTCGGATTGGCGAAAACCGGCCTGAGTTAAGTCGGGGTTGTTCGATACAGCGGTCATCCCGGCGGGATGACCGCTTTTTCTATTTAGAGGACTATGGACCAAACCGCAACAACAGGCGTGAACGCGTCGGCTCCGGTCGGGTTTCCCAATGTGGTCGCTGTTATTCTGGCGGCTGGCAAAGGGCGACGGATGGGGGCGATCGAGCAGAACAAGGTCTGTTGTCCGGTGGCCGGTCGTCCGGCGATTTTGCGGGCGATGGAAGTTTACCGGGCTGCCGGGATCCGCCGTTTCCTGGTGGTGGTGGGATCGTTGGCTGAACCGGTAATGCGGACGGTGGCGGAAGAATACCCGGACGTCAGCTATGTGTTCCAAACGCGTACGGGGGGTACGGGGCATGCGGTCCAATTGGCCGTTCAGGCTTTGACGGCACAGGGATGGGCCGGCCAGGTGATGATTACCATGGGTGACAAGGTGCCTCGGGTGGGTGTGATCCGGCAACTCTTGCAGACGTTCGCGTCGCTCCAACCGGATTTACTGGTGAGTGTGTTGCCCAAGGCGGGGGAATCCTCGGCTGGCCGAATGGTGACGGATGAGTGGGGGCGGGTTTGCGGAAATGTGGAGCTGGGGGATTTGCGCAAAGCTCGGGAATTGGGACAACGCATCCGGATGAGGGATGTGGAATTGACGCCGGATGAAGTGGAGGCGCGGAGCCCCTGGGTGAATGGCTCACTTTATCTCTATACTTGGCCGGCTCTGACGACGAGTTTAAAAGAGCTGAAACCGGATAATGTCCAGGGTGAGTTGTATTTGACCGATACGATTGAAAATCTGATCCGGACCGGACATCGGGTCGAATTGATGCCGATTTCCAATCCGACGGATTTGATGACGTTCAACACCCCCGCGGACTTGGCGGCGATCGAAACGGTTTTACGTCAAAATCAGGATTAAATGGCATGCGCATCACGGGAGGAGAATGGGGAGGACGACGAATTGAGGTTCCTGCCCGCGGTGTTCGGCCTACGCAGGACCGGGTGCGACAGGCGTTGTTCAGCGCCCTGGCGGCGCGGATTCCAGGGTGTCGATTTCTGGATCTTTTTGCGGGTTCAGGCGCGGTAGGTTTCGAGGCCATGAGTCGGGGGGCACGATCGGTGACCTGGGTGGAGCGGGACTTGGGCACGGTCCGGGTATTGAAGGGGAATTTGGACACTTTGCGCCCGGGATCAATCCCTCCGGAGGCGGAAGTGATATCCGGCGATGCGACGGCGTATTTACGGGCGGGGGTGGGTGCGCCAAGGGATTTCATCTTTGTGGATCCGCCCTATGAGCGCGAAGGGCAGACGGTTTGGACGAGCGTGATATTCGGGGCGTTGGGGTCACCGGAACGGTGGTTGGCTCCGGGTGGACTGGTGATTTTGGAGGAAGCGGAAGATCAGCCCGTGGGGGTGCCGCCGGGTGGCGGATGGGTTTTGAAGGCGGAGAAGCGATATGGGGGAACCCGGCTGCGATTTTGGGGGTTCCCGTTGGCAGTGCAGGAAAAGGAGGCCTCAGATGAGACATTCGGCCATATATCCGGGAACCTTTGACCCGTTGACCCTCGGCCATTATGATTTGATGGAACGGGCGTCTGGCATTTTCGATCGGGTAATTGTGGCGGTGGCAGAAAATTCGCGCAAGAAAACCTTGTTTACGGTCGATGAGCGCATAGACATGGCGCGCCGGGCGACCCAGAAGTTAAGCAATGTGATGGTGAAGTCATTTAAAGGGCTCTTGATCGATTTCGCACAGGAGCAGAAGATTCATGTTTTGGTGCGCGGGATCCGGGCTTTTTCTGATTTCGAGTATGAATTCCAGATGGCATTGACCAATCGGAAACTGGCTCCAGGGATCGAGACCTTGTTCTTGATGCCCAAAGAGGCCTATAGTTATATCAGTTCAAGCACGGTTCGGGAGGTGGCGGAACGGGGAGGCGATCTGCATGGCTTTGTGCCGGCCTGCCTAGTAGCGACGATCCGGCGCAAATGTTTGGGGCGGCTGTGATTATTGAAATCGCCAACATTCCGGAAGCCGGGGTGGACTTGGAAGGCGAGGAGCCGGCCACGATTCTCGATTTTCCGGAGGATACCGAGGTCCGGAACGTGAGCCCGATCGAATACCGCTTGAATGTGCAGGCGGTTTCGGGAAAACTGATCATCCGGGGAAGCCTTGAAGCCCGGGCCGAATTCACCTGTTCGCGATGTGTGCGGCGATTTGTTCAAGTGGTGCAGGAACCGGAATTCAAAGCGATCGAATCTTATGCCGATCGATTTGCGATAGTGGACTTGACGCCGGACATACGTGACGCTATGATCCTTGCCTTTCCGGTGTATCCGGTTTGTTCAGCGGAATGCCGCGGGCTATGCCCGCAATGCGGCCGGGACTTGAATCGGGGTCGATGCCGGTGTGTGTCGTCCAGGGATAATCACTGGACAGAGTTGGATCAATTAGCGATCAAGTTGGAAGCGGAGGATACGCATGGCCGTCCCAAAAAGAAAAAAGTCGAAGAGTAAAACCCGTACACGCCGAAGCGCTTTAAAGGCAACCATTACGGGGACCAAACCTTGTCCGCAATGTGGCGCGGCGCAGGAACCTCACCGGATCTGTCGATCCTGCGGGTATTATCGCGGGCGTCAGGTGGTCACGGTTCAAGCGGATTGATATGCGAATTGCTGTCGATGCGATGGGGGGCGATTTCGCCCCAGCCGAAATTGTTGCGGGCGCCGTGGAGGCGGCCCGTAACCTGCCCGGCATTGATCAAATTGTCCTGGTAGGCGATGAGGCGGCCATTCGTAGCGAACTCGCGCGGCATCCCGTGGCGTCGAAAATCGAGATTCGACATGCCGCGGAAGTGGTGGCGATGGACGAAAGCGCCGCTTTGGCTATCCGCAAGAAAAAGGATTCCTCCATCAGCCGGATCATTGACATGGTCAAGGCGGGCGAGGCGGATGGGGCAGTTTCAGCAGGGAACACCGGCGGAATGGTCGTGGCCTCCACGTTGAAATTGAGAACCTTGGAAGGGATTTTACGGCCGGCGATCGCAACCGTGATGCCGACCCAGGGGCGTCCGGTGATCCTGATCGATGCCGGAGCGAACGTGAGTTGCGATGCGGCAATGCTGCTGCAATTCGGCGTGATGGGGTCCGTCTACTCCCGGGAGATTTTGGGAGTTTCACATCCCGTGGTGGGGCTGTTGAGCATCGGGGGCGAGGATATCAAGGGGAACGACGTTACCCGTGAGGCCTTCCGGCTGATGCGGGCTACGGACTTGAATTTCCGGGGGAATGTCGAGGGTCACGATTTATTCCGGGGCGAGACCGACGTGGTGGTCTGCGATGGATTTGTGGGCAACGTGGTATTAAAGACCGCGGAAAGCGTGGCGCACGCGATCGGGACCTGGTTGAAACAAGAGCTGGTGCGGAACCCGATTCGGATGTTGGGTGCGCTTCTGTTACGCAATGGCTTACGAAAGATGAAGCGACGGATGGACCCGGAGATGTACGGGGGGGCGCCGTTATTGGGAGTGAATGGAGTGAGCATCATTACGCACGGGGCCTCTTCCCGTCGGGCGATTTATCATGCGATTCGCGTGGCCCGCGAATCGGTGGGACATAATGTAAATCAGCATATCGTGGATGAGATCAAGCGATTGGGATCGAACGCATGAACAATGCCGAACAGGATTCTGCGGGGCTAATCCGGCCGGTTTCCATAATCGGGACCGGTTCGTATCTCCCCGAACGCATTTTGACGAATGCCGAAATTGAAAAAATAGTGGACACGACGGACGAGTGGATCGTGACGCGCTCGGGGATCCGGGAACGCCGCATTGCACGGGACGATCAGGCCACATCGGATTTGGCAGCCGAAGCCGGGCGCCGGGCCTTGGAGGTGGCGGGTGTGGCGGCGGAGGAATTAGACCAGATTATTGTCGGAACGATCACCCAGGATATGGGTTTCCCGAGTACGGCCTGCTTTGTCCAGAATCAATTAAAGGCGCGCAACGCCCATTGTTTCGATCTGGCGGCGGCCTGTTCGGGGTTTGTCTTTGCGCTGGAGACAGGCCGGCAATACGTGGCGACCGGTTCGGTTCGGACGTCGTTGGTGATCGGAGCCGAGAAACTGAGCGTGGTGACCGACTGGACGGATCGGACGACCTGTGTCCTGTTCGGGGATGGGGCCGGGGCGGCGGTCATTCGTTCGGTGGAGGGGCGACGCGGAATTTTGGGGACCGTGATGGGATCCGATGGCTCTCTTTCAGATTTATTGAAGATTCCTGGAGGGGGCAGTCGGTATCCGGCTTCGGCAAAGACGCTGGAAGATCGAATGCATTACATGAAGATGACCGGGAAAGAGGTTTTCAAGCATGCGGTGCGGACGATGGCCGATGCGACTTTGCAGGTTTTAAAGAAATGCAATCTGTCCTTTGACGACATTCAGATGGTGATTCCGCATCAGGCCAACATACGGATTATCCAGGCTATCGGGGACCGGCTGGGTCTGCCGGTGGAGAAGGTCTTTGTCAACGTCGAGAAGTACGGCAATATGTCGTCGGCGACGGTACCGGTGGCACTGGACCAGGCGATCCGGTCGGGTCGGGTGAAGCCGGGGGACCGGGTCGTATTGGTGGCGTTTGGGGGAGGATTCACTTGGGGTGCGATGGTGGTGGAGATTTAAGGAGCAAGGAGGATCAGCCGATGCAATACGCAATTGTTTTTGCCGGGCAGGGAGCACAGGCCGTGGGGATGGGCAAGGATTTGGCGGAAGGGCATCCCGCTTGCCGGGCGTTGTTCGATCAGGCGAGTGCGGTGCTGGGGTTTGATCTGGCGCGATTATGTTTTGAAGGACCGATCGAGGAACTGACTAAGTCCAACCGGTGTCAGCCGGCTATTTTTACGATGAGTGCGGCGTGTTACGCGCTGTTGCGGGCGGAATGTCCTAACCTGGCGGTGGGGGGCGTGGCGGGATTGAGCCTGGGAGAGTGGACGGCCCTTTATGCGGCGGGGGTATTGAGTTTTGAGGATGTCGTACGGATTCTGGAGGCGCGCGGCCGGTTTATGCAGGCGGCGTGTGAGGAACAGCCAGGGGGAATGTTGAGTGTGCTGGGCCTGCCTTCGGCGGAATTGGAAAAAATCAGCGCGGCAGCGGGGGTGGAGATCGCCAACCTCAACTCACCGGAACAAACGGTTTTGTCAGGCGCAAAAGATCGGATTGCGGAGGCGGATCGTCTGGCGCAGGCGGCCGGAGCGAAACGAACCGTGGTACTAAATGTGGCCGGGGCTTTTCATTCGAAACTGATGAGTTCGGCGGCACGGGAATTGGAGGCCTTTTTAGGCCCGATTTCCTTCCAGGCGCCGCGGATTCCCGCGGTGGCGAACGTGACGGGGCTCCCACATGATCCGGCGCAGATCAAGCAGACGATGGTCAAGCAGGTGACCTCTCCGGTGCAGTGGGTACGGAGCATCCAGTGGTTTCAAGGGGCCGGGATGACGCAGTATGTCGAATGCGGGCCGGGAAAGATTTTGGGGGGATTGATAAAGCGTATTGACAAGTCGGCGGTGGCTTATGCTATACAGGACGAAGCGAGCCTAAAAACCACAGGGGCTGCGATACGCGGAGCTTGAGAGCCCGAACAAGGTGAACCGGCAAGGAGAATGATCATGGGGTGCTTGGACGGTAAAGTGGCATTGGTGACCGGCGCCGGTCGGGGCATCGGGCGCGCGGTGGCGGAAAAACTGGCCTCGGAAGGAGCCGACTTGGCGTTGTGCGACGTCAAGGTGGAATGGCTGGCCGAAACTGAGGCGGCGGTGAAGGGGATGGGCCGCAAGGCCGTGTCCGTGGCCGCGGATGTGAGCAAGGCCGCGGAAGTGGACGCCGCGGTGGAGGCCGTGCAGGCCGCCTGCGGTCGGATCGACATCCTGGTAAACAATGCGGGGATTACCCGGGATGGCTATCTGGCGCGCATGTCGGAGGAAGACTGGGATGCGGTGCTGGACATCAATCTCAAGGGGACCTTCCTGATGTCCAAAGCGGTGGCCAAACTGATGATGAAGCAGAAATCAGGCAACATCATCAACATCGCCTCGATTATCGGCTTGATTGGCAACGCCGGGCAGTGTAATTATGCGGCGTCCAAAGCGGGGGCGATCGCCCTCACCAAGTCGACAGCGAAGGAACTGGCATCGCGTAACATCCGGGCGAACGCGATCGCGCCGGGATTTATCGAGACGAAGATGACGGAAGCTTTGCCGGAGGAAATCCGGAAAAAAATGTTGGACGCCATTCCGATGCGGAGGTTCGGTTTGCCGGCGGACATCGCCCATGCGGTGCTGTTCCTGGCCAGCGACGCTTCCGCGTACCTGACGGGTCAGGTTTTATCCGTCAATGGTGGAATGGTGATGTAAGGGTGTATCGGGAACCAAAGGGGTAGTCATAAGGTAAGGAGAGACGGAACATGGCGCTTGAAGATAAAGTTCGGGATATCATTGTTGAGCAACTGGGGGTTAACGCGGATCAGGTCAAGCCCGAGGCTTCTTTCATTGAAGACCTGGGTGCGGATTCGTTGGACACCGTGGAACTGGTCATGGCGTTTGAAGAGGAATTCGGGCAGGAAATTCCGGACCAGGATGCCGAGAAATTGACGACGGTCGGCGCGGTCATTGAATACCTGAAGAGTAAGAATATCGGCGACTAACGTCGATACGGCCGTTTTTTTGCCGAGGAGATGGGACCTCCCATCTCCTCGGCTTTTCTTGATGGCGGGCATCAATTCGGAGTGAGGAGAGAGAGCATGGACAAGCGGCGAGTGGTGATCACAGGGATGGGGGTCGTTTCTCCGTTGGGGAGCGATCTGGAGACGATTTGGAAACGCTTGACGTCCGGGTATTCCGGGGCGCGGATGATCACCCGGTTCGACGCGTCGAACATGCCGACCCACTTTGCGTGCGAAGTGATCGAATTCGATGTGGACGCCTACATTGCCAAGAAGGAACAGCGGCGCATGGATCCGTTCTGCCACTATGCCGTATCGGCGGCCAAGATGGCGATGAAGGATTCCGGGCTGGACATGACGCAAGAGGATCTTTTCCGGTGCGGATGTACGGTCAGTTCAGGGATCGGCGGATTGCAGACGCTGGAGACCCAGCACTCGATTTTGCGCGACAAGGGGCCCGACCGATGTTCACCCTTCATAATTCCGCAGATGATCATTAATATGTGTGCGGGATTGATCGCGATCGACCACAAACTCAAAGGACCCAATTTTGGGGTGGTTTCAGCTTGTGCGACCGGTGCCCATTCGATTGGCGAAGCTCAACGCTTGATTGAGCGGGGCGATGTGGATGTGATGCTGGCGGGCGGAACCGAGGCGACGATTTGTCCCTTGGGGATCGGCGGCTTTTCGGCCATGCGCGCGTTGAGCACTCGGAACGATGATCCCACCAAGGCCAGCCGGCCGTTTGACAAGGATCGCGACGGGTTTGTAATGGGCGAAGGGTCGGCGGTTGTGGTATTGGAGGATTTGGAGCATGCCCGCAAACGGGGTGCCCGAATTTGGTGCGAAGTGGCTGGTTTTGGGATGACCTGCGATGCCAACCATATCACGGCTCCGGCGGAAAACGGGGAAGGCGCCGCCCGGGCGATGGCAATGGCGATGAAGGATGCGGGGTTGACCCCGGCCGATATCGATTATGTCAATGCCCACGGGACCAGTACCGAGTTGAACGACAAATTTGAGACGGCGGCGATTAAGACGGCGATGGGCCCGGACCGGGCGTCAAAGATCATGGTGAGTTCGTCGAAATCGATGACCGGCCATTTGTTGGGCGCTGCGGCCGCCATGGAAACCGTGATCTGTGCCCTGTCGATGGCCAAAGGGGTCGTCACGCCGACGATCAACTACACCACACCCGATCCCCTGTGCGATCTGGATTATGTGCCGAACACGCCGCGTGAATTCAAGATTCGCGCCTGCTTGAACAATTCGCTGGGATTTGGGGGCCACAACGCCTCCCTGTGTCTTAAACGCATGGATTGAGCGTCCGTCCGGCGAATTTTTAAAAGATTGTGAAAAGCCGCTCCGCAAGGGGCGGCTTTTTTGTTTTTGGGGAAGGAATAAGCATTGCATCGGCGGACGGGTTTTCTATAATTATCAACAGTTACGGAGGACTCGATTAATGCCCAAATTCAAATATACCGCGATGGACGCCAAAGGCCACGAGGTTCATGAAGTGATCGATGCCGAGAGCCAGGCAAAGGCTGTCGCCGGCATTCGGGAGCGGGGCCTGTTTCCCACGGTAATTACCGAGATTGGCGGAGGCAGCAAAGCCCCCTCGAAATCCGCATCTTCCTCCGGAGCGACCTCTGCGGCGCCACCGTCCGGGCCCGTGGCTCGGGCGGGTGGACCACCGGCGGCGGTCCAGAAAAAGGGCATGCAGATGGAGCTGAAGATGCCCAAGTTTTTGGCCAACATCTTCCAGCCCAAGGTTAATCTCAAGACCCTGATGGTTTTTTCGCGACAATTTGCGACGTTGCACAGTGCGGGTCTGCCCTTATTGCGGGGATTACACATCCTGCAGAAGCAGGAACCCAATTCGTCAATGCGAAACGCGATCACGGCGATGGCTGAATCGGTGGAAAACGGCAGTACGTTTGCCGAAGCGGTGGCCCAACATCCGCGGATTTTCGATTTCTTTTTTGTCAATATGGTTCGTGCCGGGGAAGCCAGCGGCGCCTTGGAGACGGTGTTGACGCGATTGGCGGAACACATGGAGAAATCGCAAAAAATCCGGAACAAGATCAAGGGGGCCATGGTCTATCCGGTGGTCGTGTTGATCATTGCGATGGTGATTTTGGGGGTTCTCATGGTGTTCGTGATCCCCAAATTCAAGGAAATCTTCAGTGACATGTTGGGGGATACCCCCTTGCCGATTTTGACTCGATTCGTGTTGAACGTCAGCGAAACGGTGACGAAACAGGGATTTTATGTGATAGGTGTGATTGCCGCGCTGGTGGTGGGCATTAAAATGCTCGCCAAAACCAAGGGCGGGTCGGAAGTGCTGGATCGACTCAAGTTATCTGCGCCCATTTTCGGGAATTTGATGCGGAAATCGGCGATTGCGCAATTTACCTCGACCCTGGGGACTCTGTTAACGGGGGGGGTTCCGATGTTGAGCGCGTTGAACATCGTGCGCGACATTGCCGGCAACAAGGTATTGATTCGAGCCATCCAGCAGGTGCATGACAGTGTCAAAGAAGGGGAAACCGTGGCCGGCCCCTTGGAGGCGTCCGGCGTATTCCCCAGCATGGTGGTGAGCATGATCCAGGTGGGTGAGGAAACGGGGGCTTTGCCCGACATGCTGATGCGGATTGCGAGCAATTATGAGGATGAAGTTGACACGGCGGTGGATGCGATGACGTCGATCATCGAGCCGATTTTGATCATCTTTTTGGCGGTGATCGTGGGCACGATTGTGATCGCGATGTTCATGCCGCTGATTTCGATCGTGGGCAACCTTTCGGGCTGATGATTAACAATAGGCCCTTGTGAACGATGCCCCAAAGGACTATAATGATGACAAATAAGGAGGTGGTTATGAAGCAAAATGCTCATTCCTGCCGAAAGCAGGCTTTTACTCTTATTGAATTATTGGCGGTGGTGGTGATCATCTCGATCCTGGCGGGGATCACGCTGATGACGGGCAAATATGTTTATCAGCGGATGAATTACAAAAAAGCCCGGACAGATTTGACCAACATCCAACATGCGATCGAGGCCTTTTACGCCTCTTACGGACATTATCCGCCCGTTCAGACGTTTGGGCACCAACCTCAGGATATGAATCCCTTCGATGATCATGATTTGTCCGATGGGAAGGACTATTTCGTCCCGGTTAGCCAGCGCGTAGCGGCCGGACCGGGCTTGGAAGGTTATATTTTTTCTTCCGTTAAGAGCCATAAACAGGCGGGTGCGTCCAGTACGGGATTTTACTTCCCACCCGAATCATACAAGTGGGCACATTTTCTCGAGGATATCCAGTTGGGGGATTATTCGCACGGGTTGGTGACCACGAATACGCCGGATAAAGGTGAGACGACCTACTTGCCCTGTGGGATTGTCGTAGTGGATCCTTGGATGAGTTTGGATCAGCTAACCCCCGGTGGGGGAGGTTTGCGGTATCAATACAGCTCAACGTCGAACGACAACTATCAATCTTATACTTTATGGTGCAAAGGCGCCGATTTGAACGATCCGTCCGATGATTTTTACTTAAGTTCTCCAGCCACTGCAGTGGGGCATACCTATGACGTTCGCTAAACACCGCGGATTCACCTTGATTGAGTTGCTGGTGGTGATCGGAATTATCGCCATTCTGATGGCGATTTTGTTACCGGTTGTCAATAGCGCCAAAGAGCAGGCCAAAAAAACCAAGGCCCGCGCCGAAATCAAGCAGTTGGAACTGGCGTGGAAAAATTTACTGGCTGACAATCGAACATGGCCGGCAAGCGCGAATGCGCTTGAGGCTGCAGTCTACATGGATGCGGGCCGGGTGAGTTGCCTGGTCAGTAACAACCCCAAACGTTTCATTTACATGGAAATCAGCGCAAAATCATTGGATGCCAGTGGCGGAATGAAGGATCCTTGGTCTCGGATTTACCGGGTTGCTTTTGACGCCGATTATAACAATTCGATTGCCTTCCAGAGAGGCAGCGGAACGAAGAAGACCAATGAGGTGGTGATGCGAGCGGTGGCCGTTTGGTCGGATGGCCCTGGTTCCAATATAAATGACCCGAGTGATGACATTCTCGGATGGTGATGACACCCATGAAAACGCGATTACAGGCCTTTACCTTGATTGAATTGATGGTGGTGATGGCGTTGATCGCGATCTTGATGGGCTTAATCATGTCGGGGCTATCGCGGGCGAAACTTAAGGCGAATACGAGTCGGGTCGAGGTCGATATGAAGGCCATGGAGCAGGCCATTCGAAATTATCGGCTGGAATATTCACAATGGCCGGGGGGCCCGAAAGGTTTGCCCGATAATCAGACCTGGACGGCAAACAATCAGGATTTAGTAAAATATCTGGTGTCTTCCAATCCCGTACCTCCCTATGAGAATTTCAATTCACACCGGCGGGTTTTTTGGGAGAAGGAAGGCGCTAATCTATTGTTTTGCGATAGTTGGGGGAGTCCGTATTCGGTCACGATTGACGTCTCCAACAGTTTGATACGGATTATCTCTGCCGGTCCGGACAAAAACATGGCAACCGCGGGCGACAATCTGACCTATGAAGGCCGATAAATCCATTTTTAGGCTTCAGGGTAAGACAGGGTTCACCCTGGTTGAGCTTCTCGCGGTCATGATGTTGATGATCATGATTTCGGTGGCCAGTGTGTTGTCTTGGAATCAGATCCAGCGCGGGCTTGAGATGCGGACGGCCATAAATGATGTCCGGTCTTCCATGGCATTGGCCCGGCAATACGCCGTCTTGAAAAAAACCGATATCAAGATCGGATTTATTACTACGAACGTATGGTGCCAAATGTATTATATCACGAATCAGGCCGGAGGTGCTTTGCTGAATGGGGGTCCCATGCAATTGCCGTTGGGAGTTCGATTTGATCCGGCACCGCTCGATTTCATCTTCAAACCGAGCGGATCGATTCAAAACAATCAGTCGGTCAATCTGGTGTTGGTGGAGGGTCCTTCGGCACAAGTCACCAACAACACCGTGTTACGGATCAACGGTTTGACCGGGATCATCTCTTATGATTAAGGGTCCTCTCAACGATCAGGCTATAACCGGACAGGCTGGATTTAGCTTGGTGGAGGTTTGCCTGGCCTTGATGGTCATCGCCATCGGATTGCTGGTGCTGATGGCGCTTTTCCCAACCGGTTTGAAAGAAATGGAACGGGCGACTGAAAACACCCGGACCAGCCTTTTTGCGGATGACAAGCTCAATAGGTATCAAGCGAACGCATTATTGCTGGAGACCATTCCTGAATTTGAAGATCAGGCCACAGTTTTTGGCGATCGAAAAACCAATGTCTTGGACACGGTGACGACCAATGGATCAACCATACGCTGGAAATATTTCACCCAATTGAACACCACGGTCCCTTCGACGCCCGTTTGGCGGGTTCGCTTGGAACTTAAAAATGGGGCGGATGGGCCATTCGCTGATCCGGTGGTGTTTTATACGGAACTGGTTTATGGAGCGCCTCGTCCATGAAAACAGCGCGAATAGCCGGGGAGAGACTCGGATTTAGTTTGATTGAAATGCTGGTGGCCATGTTCATCCTGGTCCTGATGGTCATGATGTGTGCGCGGATGTTTACCAATGCGACCCAGTCCTGGGACACGGGGACCCGCAAGGCCGAGGTGAACCTGATCGGTCGGTCCGTCTTGGATTATCTGACACGCGAGGTGTCCAAGGCCGCGTTTTCGACCAATGCCGACACCCGACTTCATGTGCCGACGGTCAGCGGCAGTACCTTAAGGTATAACATTTTGAGCGACAGCACCAACGGCGCGACTATGGATGGGTTGGTGGAAACGGTGACGATCTCCCTATCCGGTGACCGGCTCATGCGGGGCCCGGATGAAATCATTCGCAACATAGACGGTTTGACATTCAAATTGGACCCCGTAGATCCGGATTGGCCGACGTATGTGGACATTACCTTGAAATTTCGCGCATCGAGCGATCGGGCTCGGAATGCCAATACCAATTTTGTCGAAACCTTTGCGAAGCGGGTCTATTTCCCAAATTACCACAGGAGCCGCTATGATGATTACTAAGAGCAAAAAAGAAAGAGTGCGAAGTCGCCGCGGAATCGCTCTGGTTGTGGTCTTGGGGATGCTGGCCTTAATGACCTTGCTGGCGACGGGATTTGTTTACTTCATGCGCACGGAGAACGCGGCTTCCAATTATTACCGCATGGAAATATCGTCCCGGCATGTATTGAATGTCGCCTTGGCCCGGGCGCTGTCGGCGATCAATACGAATTTGGACGGCGAGGTGTATCCGGACTGGAGCGGGCAATACAATGCGATGGTTTCGCCGGCGATTTTCGATGTCTCTCAGCGCTATTGCAAAGAGGAATTTGTCGCCGCAATGGTCAATGCGATCTCCAATATGCCCGGTGGCGCATTTTTGCCGTTGGGTAAACATGTGGGGGCGTCTTCGTTTACCTTGAATCCCTCAACGTCGGATTTTGCCGACGGCAACGAGAATTTTATGGTGGTCAATCTGACTCAGAACACGGCAGGATGGGTCTCCATTAATACGAATGTTAATCTGATTACGATTCGCAATAAGAATGGGGCGATTTTGTGGAATAGCGGAGATCAGTTCGCAAAAGTTCCCCTCCCTAAATGGGATATTGTGGATGTGGACCAGATGACGCCGAAGACCGCGAATTCCGGCAAACTCGTTCAATATGCTTATGCGGTGTTCAATTGTTCGGGGTTGCTGGACGCCAATTTTGTAGGGTTGTCAAATGGCGTTCGGCAATTGGGGGTTTCCGCCAATGAAATCCAATTGGGCGCCTTGGTCGGTAATGGTAAGGATTTCAGCGACGCATCCGCCTTGGAAGTATTTTATGAGGATCGCAATAATTTTGAAACGAAAGACGGGAAATACGAAAGCGTCAAGGAACTCTTCGAAAAGAACGAAGGCTTTGCGCATTGGCCCGCAAACTTTACCACTTATTCCCGGTTCCCGGCGGGCGAATTTGCGCCAACCAATGCGTTGGTGTTGACGGGCAGTGTCGCCCGTTTGCAAACGATCGAGACGGATTTTATAAATCAGCTCGTGAACAGTGACCCCACCCGGTTTAATTACCCCAATTCAAAATGGGTCTTTGACGGGTTGGTGGATTATCTCGACCAAAATTCCATTCCGACCAATCTGGGGGAGCCGTCGATGGAATTATGTCCCATGATCAATGAAATCGGCATAACCAATATGGTTCTTTTGAAACCAGATGGCACTTTAACGTATACCATGGTGCCCATGGCCGAGATTTGTTATCCCTTCCTGGAACTCCCCGTAGTTAATAATAATTACCACCTGACAGTGGAGTTTCAATTTACGGGGGTCAATACGGATCCACAATTTGTGCCCACCCCGGCCACTTATGTGAGAACCGCCACGATCCCTCCCATGACGATCGGCAATAAATATCGCACCTTGGCCTTGGGTGCTATTGTTTCGCCATCTATTTGTTACACCAATTTAACCAAACAACAACTTCGCCTGTTCGTTCAGGTCAAGCGCGCACAGATATTCGATGCGGCCAATAATCTGGTCGATGCCGTGCCCTTCCCGACAAACTCTGCCGTGAAACAGCTGTTTTTCTTTACGCCTTTTCAAGAACCGGCCGGTTTTACGCTACCTACCACAGCTGTTGCCACAACCAATTTAATCGGGCTGGGGTGGGGCGGTATGGAGTGTGTCGATCCTCGCTTCAACTGGGCGATTGTAGCAACCAATGTGAATGAGCGATATTGGATCACCTATCGCCCCTCCAACACGACGGCCGCGGTGACCGATAGAACCCTGCCCTCCATGGGATTTGTGAATCATTGCACGACCAATTACTGGGAAACATCGAATTGTTCCGATCCTTTCGATGACATGTATGTCCCTTTCCCTACGAACGCCATCCGATCGTTGCAAAGTATCAGCGAGTTGGGATATCTGCCGGTTGGCAAATGGGATACCATTCGTTTGGTGGGGGAGGGGAATGTAAAACCGGACCCGATTTTCAACGCCTTCACCCTGGCGGCGAATGGTGTGGCACGGGGAAAAATAAATCCCAATACCTATGACCCGGATGTGATCGCCTCTGCTTTTTGCAGTATGCCTTTAGATCAATTTCCATTCCAAAACACATCCGGTGTGGCGCGCTTAAGCACCAACGACGCCTATTCGCTGGCCGCGCAATGGACGAAGGGGGTCATCCAAAAACCCATCGCAAATTATTCCGACTTGATAGCTCATATGACGAATATGATGGATAATCCGGCGTTTTCGCGATATCCGTTGTTTGCGACGACCAATCACACCTTACCGTTCCGAAACGAATCCCTGCTTCGCAATTCGGTCGGTTTATTCGATACCCGTCAGAATTATTTCTTTGTAGTCGTAGTGGCGAGTGAAATCACCAAAGGGTTTGGTCTCGATAATAACAAGGGGCTCAGGTCGCAAGTCTTTACTTTTAACAGCCGGTCGGCCTTGATCGAACTTTGGCGGGATCCCTACGAGGTGGATGGCCAACATTCGTCCATTATACGAAGCTATCGATTGCTGGATGATTATTGAGAGTTTCCTGATCAGACACGCGATCTTTCCACTGAGCTGATTCGGCTCTTCTCACCACAGATCAGGACAGGTACGCATGGTTGTCCATGGGGGAAACGCCCGGGAGTAAAGCCAGACCCTCCGCATCCAGAATGCCCCCGTTTTCTTGCTTTCATCTTGTTCCTTCTAAAATTATACTTCAGCGCATAGGGAGGATTCGGCATGACTTCGAAAGAACGCGTACGTCGGGCTTTGAATTGGGAGACAACAGATCGGGTGCCTTTGCAAATCTATCTGACGCCTGAAATGGAAGCCAAACTGAAGGCTTATTTTGCCCCCCAGGATTTTCAGGAAGCGTTGGGGATTGATTTCCGACCGGTCATGCCCGGGTTCCCTGACTTCAAGGGTCCGCGTCCAAACCGGAACGATGTGGATTTCTATGATATTTGGGGGTCGGGCTATCGTCACGTTCAGCACAG
>Ga0118677_10003118_pt1 | contig 31993 bp, 19 predicted proteins | sample AliMusrvi5mmetaG_FD_86154 | JGI IMG/M metagenome (GOLD analysis project Ga0118677, IMG submission 86154) | reverse complement strand
GCCATGACAGGTAATGACGAGGTAAAAAATCCTGCCGCTGAGAGTTGCCATACCGCCTGTAGAAATTTACGCCGTTCCATAGTCTGATTCTTAGTTTATAAAGTCTGGTTGATAAGGATAATCGTTTCTGAAGATTTCCAAGGAATTTATTCGACTAAGATAAAGAATTCCGGCATAAATTGGGATGGGGATAAAAGTCATATTTTAAAAATTGATTAATAAGTATGGAAAGACAATAGTATTTTGTTAGTAATGGATTATTTATTACATTTGTAATGGAATACTCATTGTATTTGTGCGAGAAGAAGAGTAAAAGATGGAATAGCCATGATAAAAATATCAACAACCGAAATGAATATTTTCCTTAAGGCTATTCCATTTGACCATAAAATACAAATTTTATACAAATGAAATATTCAGATCTCCAGGCAGTATTAAATGAGCAAAAAGAGATTCTTTATTCTTTTGAATTAGGGACTAGCAGAGAATTATTAGAATCATTACCCGTCACAAACTCACATGCACTTGTTGTTTCAGGTATTAGGCGGTGTGGAAAAAGTGTTTTACTTCATCAGTTTATCAGGAATGAAATTGATGAAGTGTTCTATTTCAATTTTGCGGACATAAGACTTTACGAATTTTCGGCGCCTGATTTTACGTTACTTGATCAACTTGTAAATGAAAGCGGCAAAAGAATTCTTTTTTTCGATGAGATTCAGATTATCAAAGGTTGGGAGTTATATGTCAGGCAAAAATTGGATCAGTCGGTTAGAGTAATCATTACAGGCTCAAATGCGCGCATGCTGAGTGTCGAATTGGGAACGAACTTAACAGGAAGACATATCTCCAAAGAACTATTCCCATTCAACTATCAGGAATTCTGTTCTTTTCATTCTCTGGAATATAACAAGGAGAGTCTTATTTCGTTCATTAATAATGGGGGTTTTCCAGAGTTCCTGAAAACTAATAATCGGGAATTACTGAGTTTACTTATTGAGGATATAATTTATCGGGATATTGCCATCCGATATGCAATACGGGACATATCGGGATTAAAAAACCTTTGTATATATGTCATGTCAAACACCGCAAAACTTGTCAGCCCAAGCAAACTTACAAATATTATTGGTGTTAAATCCCCTTCGACTGTACTTGAGTATTTGTCCTATTTTGAATCGAGTTACCTGATGAATCTGGTTTCCCGATTTTCATATTCTGTTAAAGGGCAAATGATATCGGAGAAAAAGATTTATGTGATTGACAATGGATTGGTCAATGCAGCATCAATCTCGGCATCAAAAGATATGGGAAGGAAATTTGAGAATGCTGTATACTGGATTATCAGGAGGAAAACAAAAAGCATTTGGTATTTTTCAGATAGTAATTCAGAATGTGATTTTGTTTATAAACTTAATGATGACTTTTCAGCAATCCAGGTTTGTTACGAAATTAACGGGGATAATCAGGCCAGAGAAATTAATGGACTTTTAGCAGCACTCAAATTTTTCAATCTAAAAGAAGGTGTCATCCTTACGATTGACCAAACAGATCTGATTCTGATCGAAGGATATAAAATCAATGTCATGCCTGCTTACATGTTTAATCTGGGTTAAAAAGATTGAGATAATAATTTAAAATACAGCCCCTTCCATCTCTGAAAGGGGCTGTCCCAAAATCGTTGTAAAAGGTCTGGTTTTCCGTTTAGAAGTTCCCTTAATTTCTCATACGAATAGCCTCAAAATCAAGGATATTATCAGCTAAAACGGCTGTAATCTTATTTTCCGGTTAAGCTCCTGATTAATTGTACTTCGTCCTCCATGTAGGGTTTTCCATCTTTTCGAAAGATCTCATGAAACCAAAGTTTCGGTTCAGAGCCATCTCCCATAGGTTCATCCCAGGCATATTTGGTATTTGATTTACCATCAACCAATCCCCAGTTGATAGCGGCAATATTGTTTTTTTTCAGCATCGGCATAATGTTTTGAAAACGGCTATTATTGCGACGAGCCATGTATTCACTGCAAACCAACGGACGATTATACCGTTTTAAAGTGTCTATGGCAACCTGGTGTTTCTCCGGATTTTCATAGTTGTGATAAGTGATAATATCCGAATTTTCGATCTGAAATTTATTAAGCTCTTTTAAACTTAAATTCCATACTGCCGATGACAATGGCTGGGATGGATTTACCTCACGACCCCATGCAAAAACATTTTTAAGCAGTGGTAAGGAGCGGTTTTCGTATTTCGAGTTTCCGGGTTCATTGTAGAGATCCCAGATTGCAATACGCTTGTCATCTTTAAAAGTGGTCAGAACATCTTTCACATAAAATTCCAGAACTTTGATAAGGGAGGGATCGGTATAAAGCAACTCCCCCGGATCGCGTACCCAGCCTGAATTATGCACACCCGGTTTGGGATCAGGTTGTTTACCGCTCTTATAGGTGGGGTTCCAGCAGTCATCAAAAAGGACAAAAACGGTTTTGATGCCATGTTTATTCGCAATAGTGAGGTAGGTATTCATCCTGCTTTTGAAACCTGATTTATCAACTTCCCAGGCAAGGTGGTGGAGGTACACCCTCATTACATTCAATCCGATCGCTTCGGCCCAGCCCAGTTCGCGGTTGATCGTAGCAGTGTCGAATGATTCAGCCTGCCAGGTTTCCAGCTGATTTATTGCAGTACTTGGGTTAAAATTGCTGCCGCGTAACCAGCCATTTGCCTTTCCCCATTGCTTGGCTTTTTCGATCGTCCAACGTTTTGCACCAACTACCTTTGCCACAGGATTCTGTGAATAGGTCACCAGTTGTATAAAACCACAGATCACAACTAAAAAAATAATTTTTTTCATGTTTTTAAAATTATTGGTTTTGAATTTATTTTAGTTTCATTTAGGGTAAAAATGCCCTAATCCAGGTATTTGGCTGATCTACATTGGTCGAAGACAATGGTTCATCCAGTGTTACATGAAGGACAAAATTTATCCCTACAGTTTTACTCTGACCAAATTTAGCGGTCAGAAGGCTGAGCGGAATGGCAAGTTCCACAGTGGTAAGGTTCCCGTTCCGAATTTGTCTCGCGTTTATTTCTTTTCCTGAATTGTCCGAAATCCATTGACCGTTTAGTCCTTGTTGCATGGTCACCGATCCATCCATTTTCACGGTAAAAGAGTAAATGCCCGTGTGTGGAGCCCCATACGATTTCCTTTCGGTATCCAGTAAAAAGGTAAATTCATCTGCTGTATTATTCAGGTTCTCAGAATCCAATCCGTCGATTTTCACTGCAACATAAAGGTTTTTATCATCTTTACTAAGATTCGCAGAGAGTTGACTCCGGCTTGTATGACCCACAAAATATGGCCATTCAGACTGCCAGCAGGCATCATTGAGCAAACCATCGCAAACCGGGCTTCCAACCGGGATATGGAATTCCGGTATCACATGTCCTTTAACCATCCAGACTTCTGTTGATGTGGATGAATAAGCATCCGTTGAGGTAATCGCCACAGGGGTATTTCCTTCGATTACCCGCAGCGAATTCCACAAACCGCTTTTAGACAAAGGGACTGAAAAAGGGAGAGTCCTGCGGCTGAAATTACGACCGTTTGCATCGCCAATTTCGGTCATCATTGCTGATTTGTTCCAAAGAATATCCCGTTCAAAATTGGTTTGATACGACAAAACCACCTCGCCTGTCTGAAGCCGACCCAGATAAGGCGCCCCGGCATAAATATTATCAGCTAAAGGATTCGTAAACGGTGCATATTCACGTCGCGCATCGGTCGCCAGAATAGTTCCGTCAGACCAGTTAGCAGCCAATTTCTCCCGATACACGGTGGGTTTAAACTCGCCTGTTTTATTGTCTTCAACAGCAATCAGTAATTCGCCTTTATCTGCCAGCAAAAGGGGAACAGGCATTCCGTCTCTGCAATCTTTTCTAAATCCTGCGATTTCTGGCTCCGCATTCCAACTTTTACCAAAATCAACTGATCTGAACATGGAAATATTTTGTTCAGTTGTGGTTGTGTATATCCCTTCGTTGGCAAAAAACAACTCTACCTCCCCGCCTGGCAATTGGACCATGGAGGGCTCCCAGCATCCATTTTCAAAAGTCGATTGCGCCTGGTAAATGACTTGCTCAATTCCCCATGTAAGACCACCATCAGTGCTCTTCCTTACTTTGATCCCAAACCTGCGATCTTCGGTATAAGGCTCACGCGGACGCGGATTACAGGCGACTAAGATTGAGTGATCGCTAAGTTCTGCGATTTCCGGAACTGCCATGGCTGTATTATTTTTCGTTTCGAAAACCACCTGCATATTTCCCCAGGTTTGACCCTGATCTGCACTGAATACAAGTTCAATATTCCCTGAGGAGGTTTCATAAACGCACGCCAGGCGGCCGTCGAACAACTGAACCATCCGGGCATAACCAAAATATCCTGAGCGGCTATCCTGTGGGGCTATTTTGGTTAAACTCCTGAAATCCCAGGCAATACGGACACCATCCACGGAAGGTTGAATTGAAGGAATTTCACCTGAAGAGAGGTTTGATTTTTTGGCACAGCTTCCCATCTGAAGCATCAGAAATAAAAATATGACAAGATTGATGCGAGTTTTGAACTTCCCCATATATTTTAAAGTTATAGACCTTCAAGGTTTTTAAACCTTGAAGGTCTGATGTTTACAATTCCCCGGAAGGAACATTGATCATTTTTCCCGCTTGAACAGGTTGGCTAAAATCAGGTGTACCGTCCAAATTCCAGTTGAAAGGTTGCATTCGGACATCCCTTTCCCAACCAGGCGATGTGCTTTTTTTGGAGTGGTAAATAATCCAATCCTGAGTGTTATCGGGTGATTTAACGAATGAGCAATGTCCAACTCCGTAAACCAGCGAATTTCCCTGAAAAACCGGACCCGATTTTTTCCAGTTTGCCGGATCCAGCAAATCGCTATCCGGATTGATTAGCTGAAGCATTCCCAGACGGTAATCAACAAGCCAGGATTCGCGGCACGAATAGATCACAAATATGTTATTTCCGTTTTTCAGAATTTCAGGTCCTTCATTTAGGTTGAGCGGCCCTCCGGTTTCCCAGCTCTGTTCAGGGGATGAGATTTTAACTCTGTTTCCTTTCATCGTATATGGATTTTCCATTTCGGATATATACAATTGCTGAGGAGTGGCATCGGTTGTTTCCTGTTGAATCCAGCCCGACCAAATGGCAAACAACTTATTTTTGTGCTCAAGAATGGTCATATCGATCGCCCAAATATTTAAGGAGGGATTTGAAGGATTATCGCCGGTGTACAATACCCCCATATCCTCATAATCGCTGAAAACATCCTCATTTTTTGATCGCAAAACCCCCGTGCGCTGATTAATATAGGGTGGACCGGACACACCTGCTGCATAATAAACATACCAGCGATTGGCGATAAAATGAATTTCAGGCGCCCAGACACAGGAGTGATTCCACCCGGTCGCAGGAGCTGTCCAGATGTTTTTCAGTTCTCCCTTTTGGGTCATTTTCGAGGATTTGGAGAGGATAATGGAGTTATTCACCGAAAAACAATAGATGTAATCGGTGCCCTGCTTAACCATCCACGGATCAGCACCATCCCAAACCGGATTGGCAAAGGTTTTTGAAGCACTGCCGCCTGCAATGGTCTGACTTTTACTGCATCCTGAAAATGAGATTATAAAAATAAGTGTAAGTCCTAAGATCTTTGTTTTCATCTTTAATTAATTGTTTATCCAGGTTGGAATACTATAGTTTTTATCGATTACCATAACCTCTTTTCCCCCCTGGTTTTCAAAATTTACGGTGCTGATGTACATTTTTCGGGGATGAATGCTCGTGGTGCTGTTATGCGCATGAAAAACAATCCGCAGCTTACCACCTTTATCGGTGAACATGGCGCTGTGTCCGATACCGACCAGGCTACCTGGTTTTTGAAGGATAGGATTGCCTTCATATTTTGTCCAGGGACCCCGGATGCTGGTTGCAGTTGCTACACCAACGCCATAAAAAGGACTTTCATAGCTGTTGGCCGAATAGGTCATGTAATAAATGCCATTTCTTTTTATAACAAAGGAACCCTCGTTAACCCGCGGCCAGATCTCTTCCCAGGGTTGGGAAACATTAATACATTTGACCATTGTTTCGGGTTTAAGGTCGATCAAGTTATCCTTAAGTTCAGCCAACCAAATGTTTAGCCCGTCGTTAAACCGGTCGAAAAGAAGGTATGCTTTTCCGTCATCGTCGAGAAACATCGTGTTGTCGATGCACTTTTCATCTGCGATCATTGGTTGCTGAATATCCTGTTTGAATGGTCCAAGCGGGCTATCGCTGGTTGCGACGCAAATGTGTTCGTTGGCTGAATAGTACATGTAAAACTTTCCGTTGACGTGGTAAACCTCCGGTGCCCAGAACCATTGGTCAGCCCAGACATCATCTTTGTGAAGCGCCAGACTTGTGGTGCTGCTCCAGGAAAGGAGGTCGTCCGATACAAAAACCGCAATGCCATCGGTGGAATATGTTCCGTAGGCATAATATTTCCCTTCCCAAAGCAAAATAAACGGATCGCCAAGGGGAACTTTAACCAATTCCGGAATAATAGTGTCATTAGACTGATTTTCATGACCCTTTATCCTGCAGGAAACCACCTGCATGAATAAGAACATAAACACCATGTTGAATAAAAAACTTTTCATGAGCGTAGTTTAATCTGATAAACAGATCGCAATTTGTTAATGAGGGAATCAGTTCTTAATATCAATGCCGAACTTACTGACCAGTTTGTCGTATTCCTCTTTTGAAATTGTAATCATGCAGCCGTGACGGACAGAAGCCGGTAAAGCGTATTTATCCCAATCGTTGAAAAAGGTATAACCCGAAGCCTGAAACCATGGGCCATTCATATTATCGGCAATAGATAGGCCGTACGATATTCCAGGGTATTGCTCGTAATACATATACCAGATTTTCCCGTCAGGAGATGGAATTAACATTGGAGCTTCCCTGAAATTTGGGCTAATGGATGGAGATGGCTCAGAGTAAGGTCCTAACAGAGAGGGAGATTTGGCGATCCGTATGGTTTTTCCTGTAGTCCAGTAAAGGGTAGGATAGGTTTCATCTTTGATTACTGCGTAGTAGTTTTCACCGATCTTCCGGATAAATACGTCTATTGTGCCCATGTCCCAATCAAACATCCGCGTTGGGTGATCTGAAAAGGTGATGAGATCTTTTGACAATACGTACAGCGTGCGCTGACTGGCCCAATAGGTTTCGCCACCCTCTTTATGGGGGGTGTGCCACGAGATGACATATTGTTTTGAGCTTTCATCATAAAACAATTTAGGAGCGCCAATACGTTGTAAGGCATTCGAATAGTCGGGAGTGCTTTTAAGATTTGGGGTAAACGAGCTATATTTCTGCCAATCAATTAAATCAGCTGAAACCCAGATATTAATATCGGGAGAATCATCTCCGGTGTTGCCTGCGATATAATATCTTCCGTCGTGCCCTTTGCAAATATCGGGATGGCCGTGATACTCATCGAACACTCTCTTTTTATGATTAAGTGAATACCAGTGCAATCCATCAAGACTAACTGAGTAATACAAACGACCGTAATCCTGATGGGTCATATGGGCAAATAAATAGGCCTGGTATTTGGCATTTTGGGGATCCTCAACCTGTCCGGGAGGGTTGGGTTGCTGGGCAAAAGTCGGGACCGAAAATAGAAGCAATGCCAGAACGAAAAACTTATTAAATAATCGGATTGATTTCATAATTCATGGTTCTACATGCATGATAAACTGCAGGTTGGAATAATATCCAAAACAAGGAGAATTTGAATAAAGATACAGGGTCTTCCGGTTTCGGAAGACCCTGCAAAAATCACTAACAAAAGCCTTTTAATACATTGGATTTTGCTTCAGATTTGGATTGTTATCCACCTCGCTTTGAGGGATAGGTAATCTGTTGGTTTTACCAACTACAAAATTCGAGAAATCGGGATCACGGCTAATTAATTCATTTAATCCATCCGCAGTATTCCAAATATTCCATCGTTTCAAGTCTGCCCATCTAACCCCTTCATAGCATAGTTCAAGAGAACGTTCCATCTGTAATCTTTTCAGAAAGGCAGCTTTTGAACTAATAGCATTTGCATAGAGCAAGCTGTTTTCCAATTTCGATAATCCAACACGTTCCCTTACGCGGTTGACGCAATCAATAGCCTGTGTCGGCGGTGTACCGCCAGAGAGTTCTGTCAGACATTCAGCATATAATAACAAAATATCGGCATAACGGATAACGCGGAAGTTAATAGGGGAGTAATAATCTTCATTGTTTCTGTAATAATCGCCCTGATATTTTCTGAAGAAGCAATCGCTTCCCCAACCGGCCTGCCAATCACGGCCATAAATTTTTTCTCCGGGAAAGTCTGTCTGCAATTCAGGATAAAACAGGTTTGCTCTGAGGCGTGGATCGATCTTACCATCCGCTGTATTTTCTTTTTTATACTCATCCACAAGCCACCTGCGTGGTTGACCATCACACCAGCCAATACCGCGGGGTGCAAAGAACTGAGCCCTGTTTGAACCAACGTTTGGATTCGGCTGATCTCCATCACCATTTGGGTTTATGTCGGAGAATTGAATTTCAAATACCGATTCCGAATTATTCTCGGTGGTATGCTTAAAGTTGTCCTTATAGTTTGCTACAAGGCTGTAATTAGTCTTACCATCTCCATCGACTAACCAGGCTAAAGCATCTTTTGCTTTTTGCCATTCATGCATTTGCATGTGTGCTTTTCCCATCAAGGCATAAGCAGCCCCTTTTGTTGGGCGGCCTAAATCGCTGGATCCCCATTGGTCGGGCAGGCTTTTTACTGCATCCTCCAAATCAAGTATTACCTGGGCAAAAACTTCGGCTTCAGTATTCTGTTTGGGGGTATCTCCGGGTTTTGAAACTTCGAGGACAATAGGAACGTTATCAAACATTATGGCAAGATTGTAATAATAAAATGCCCGTAAGAATTTTGCCTGAGCCAGAATCTTGTCCTTGTCAGTTGCAGTAGTAAACTCGATTGCAGGAACGTAGGTCAATACCTGGTTAGCTCTGAAAATTGCTTTGTAATGGTCACGCCACATCCAGGCATTACCCTCCCAGAAGTTGTAATTGAAATAGATAAAACGGGTCCATTCTTTTAGCTCATTCCATGGGCTCTGACTGAATCCTTCATCAGAAGTGAGGTCATAGCGGAAGTAAATCCATCTGTTCCAGCTACCCGATTTATAAAACATGTTAAAAACAGCATCCAAACCAACCTGGGCATCTTTGGGAGATTTCCAGAACGTTTCCGTTGTAGGAGCATTAGGATTGGGAATATCGATTAACTTTTCGTTGCAGGAAATGCTTAAAAGCATTAACACAAAGAAACTATATAGTAATATTTTCTTCATAACAGTTTAGAATTAGAATTGAACAGATAGTGAGAATACAACTGATTTTGGTGAAGGATATGAAGCGTCATCCTGTCCTTTTACCCAAATATTAGGTGCTTTAAACTCAGGGTCGAGTCCGCTGTATTTAGTAAAGGTAAACAGATTTTGACCTGTTACTGAAATATGCAGGTTGTCAAATACTTTCTTTATCGGGAGATTGACAAATGTGTAACCTAGCGTCAACTGTCTGATCTTAAAAAAAGATCCTTTTTCTATCCAGCGACTCTGGTCTCCTCTTGCGTTGCGGTTATCAGCATAAAGCACTCTGGGATTGGGAGTGTTCGGATCCTCTTTTGTCCACCCCTTATATCCTGACAGGTGATTGGTATTATCCGAAAAACCACCCATCCAGCTGGCTGCCCCATTAAATACATCCTGACCAAATGAGCCAAAGCCGGCGAAACTGAAATCAAAGTTCTTGTACGAGGCTTGTCCATTTACGCCAATTTCGAACTTCGGCCATGGATTGCCACAAATCTGACGGTCGTCATTGTTGATTTGGCCGTCTCCATTGACGTCGTTATACCTGATATCTCCAGGTTTTGCATTGGGTTGAATAACCTTTCCAGCTGAATTTTTATGTGCAAGGACTTCTGCCTCATTTTGAAAGATACCATCCGTCGTGATTGTATAAAACATAGCCAAAGGTTGACCTATCTGAGTTTTAGTAATCCAGGTATATTGTTCAACCTTGCCATATCCAAACTCCAGAACCTCATTTCTCAGTCGGGTGAAGTTAGCGCCAACTGAATAATTGAATTCACCTATCTTATCTTTCCAGGTACCTGATAACTCAATCCCTTTATTTCTAAGGCTTGCAGCATTAACATACGGGTTACCCCCGTCGTTTCCGGTTGACATCAGGATCTGCATTGGAGTTAGGACATCCTTAGTGGTCGAAATGAAATACTCTGCGCTAAATTGCAATTTGTTCTTTAGGAATGCGACATCCAGGCCAATGTTATCCTGTGTCTTTTTCTCCCATTTCAGGTTCTGATTTACCAATTGAATTTGAGTCATTCCGGTATTAAGGTGTTGATCGCTGCCAAAAACAGCCACAGGAAATGAATTGAGTACCGCAGAATAATCCCAGTATCCAATATTGGCATTACCCAGTGTTCCATGACTGAACCGCAATTTCAAATCGCTGATCGCATCCACCTTGAAGAAATCTTCCTTGCTAATTCGCCATCCAACAGAGACAGATGGGAAGAATCCCCATTTATTCCCTTTGGAAAACTTTGATGAACCATCACTACGGAAGGTTGCACTTAAAATATATTTATCGTTGTAGGCATAATTCAAACGGCCGAAATAAGAAATCAACGCGCTTTCTCCAATATTGCCAAAGGCATTTGGATCGGTCGTGCCTGCATCAATGACATCAAAATAATGATCCCCCACTTTTACAAGATTTTTTTTCTCTGCCCCAATCATTTCGTAATAGATATGCTCGTACGAGTTACCGGCCACGGCATTGATATCATGTTTTCCGATTAGCTTTTTATAAGTCAGGGTATTTTCAATCAGTGTCGAAACATACTTTGCTTTATTCTCATAGCGGTCCGATGGATCGTAAGGTTGATTAAGTGTAAAATTGCCAACCTTTCTTAAAAACTTATTATTATCCCGACTGGTTTCATAGCCTGCATTGAATTTGTACTGCAAACCCTTGAAAAGATCGAGTGTCGCATATAAATTCCCACGGATCCGAAGGTTTTCATTTGTAGTACTCATCAAATCTTCGGTGGCAATCGGGTTTGACCCAAAGGTACGCGCAGTAGCTTCGTTTCCATAACCATAACCTCCAAAGTTATTGCTATCATGGATAGGAATAATTGGAAGCATACGCAAAACATCAATGTGTTTTGAAAATACCGAATTTTGTTCTTCTACGAAAGTATTGCTGATTGCAAGGTTTTCGCCAATTGTCAAGATCCCTTTTTTACCTTCCGTATTAACCCGCAGACTGTAACGATTCATTGAAGTACCATATACTGTGCCTGGATTATCGAAGTAATTCATAGAAACAAGGTACTTCTCATTTTTACCTCCTCCTGAAAATGAAAGATTATGATCCTTAATCACTGCAGTGCGGAAGACTGCCTTATTCCAATTTGTATTGCCGTTCATCCAGGTAGGTACCGTATGAACATCAGGGACACCATCATTAATTGCATTTTGATAGGCCTGAGTAGTAATTTTAATCCATTCATCACGACCCATCAGGTTCATCATAGGGAGGTTATCGACACTTACTTTCCCTGTATAGCTGACCTTCATTGCACCCGCTGAACCTTTTTTGGTTTCGATGATAATAACCCCATTTGCTGCACGAGATCCATAGATAGCAGCCGCTGATGCATCTTTCAATATCTGGATTGATTCGATGTCATTCACATTAAAATCCCTGTTACCCGTAGTTGGCAAACCATCAATAACATAAAGGGGATTATTGTTTGTAAAGTTCCCAAGCCCTCTTATCTCTACATCGGGCTCGCTGCCAATGCCTCCACTTGAACGGATATTAACACCAGGGACTAATCCCTGCATTGCATTTCCCACTGAAAGGGCTACAACGTTTTTGAATTCCGCCGCTTTAACTACCGAAACGGCACCGGTAAGGTCAGCTTTTCTCACTGTACCATAGCCGATTGCAACAACCTCTTCAAGTCCGGTACTCTCTTCCACCATAGCGACATTGATCGTTGTTTTAGTTCCGATGGTTATCTCCTGCGATTTCATTCCAACAAAAGAGAAGACAAGGACTGTTGCATTTGCAGGCAGGGATAGCGTGAAACTACCGCCATTATCTGTTGTAACCCCTGTAGTGGTTCCCTTTAAAACGACAGATGCCCCGGGTAATGGAGATCCCGACGGATCGGTCACCTTGCCGGTTACTGTTTTTTGTTGCTGGGAAGTTGGATTCCCTATTTCCTTCTCCGAAAGGATGATCTGACGGTTATTGATTGTGTATTCTATTTCAGTATCCCTGAATACTTCATCCAAAATTTCGTTGATCGTCTTATCTTTCAGATCGACCGAAACTTTTTTATCAAGTCGGACGACTTTGTTGTTGTAAAAGAAGAAAAATTCTGATTGAGCCTCAATCTTCTCGAGGGCAGAGACGATGCTTGACTGCTCAATCTTTACATCCATTTTTTTTGTCTGGGCATAATTATCCAATGCAAAAGTTTGCATTGTTGCCAAAGCGATGATGAAAATGGTAAATTTCATAAGTTTAAGGAATTTTCCGGCACAGGCAAATAAATACCTGTGATTCGTTTGGAACCACGTTTTTTTCATACTTTTGTTTTTCTTGAGTTAATGAATAAAATAGTTAATTCAGCAGGGGTAGTGCCGCAAACACTGCCCTTGTTTCGTTTAATCAGTTTTTTCTGTCGATGTACACCTCCCTTTTTTCAATTTTAGTTTTTATTCTCGTTGATATCTCTAACATCTTGAGCACCTCGCCCAATGTCTCGTCCTGAATTGTAGCTGTATAATTTAGATTAGTTTTCAATAAACGGGGGTCCAGATGGATCTTGCAGTTGAACCATCTTTCGAGCTGGGTGGTAACATCCATCAACGCTGTATTTCTGAAAAGTAATTTTCCGTCTTTCCACGAGGTAGTAAGCATTGTCTCTACATCTTTTACAACCATTGTACTGGTAGCCTTATCCAGCACACCCTGTTGTCCGGGATGGATCCGTGTAATTTCAACGCCATTGGCGCCAATAAGGGCTATTGATCCCTCTTCCAGCGTAGCGCTGATCAGCTTGTCCTGATCGTAAACCGACACATCAAAAGAAGTACCCAAAGCTTTTATACTTAGCCCTTCAGTCTCAACTAAGAATGGATGGGTTGCATCATGAGCCACCCTAAAATATCCCTGACCAGATAATTTTACTTTCCGCGTTTCAAGCTCATTCAAAGCCAGAGAATATTCAAGCGTACTGCCCGAATTCAGCCATACCTCGGTTTGATCAGGTAATGTGAAATGGACCCGGGATCCTGGATGAGCCACGACTTTTTCTATAACTGAAGATGCTGCCATTAGCGAGATCCGTCTCTCCATCCGGTAAAAAAGGAGTAATGAACCGACTAATAGCGGGATAAATAAAACTGCAGCAGCACGCATCAGGTAATTTTTCCAGTTGTACCGGGGAAGGTGGATATCTTTCTTAAACTCTCCCCTCTTTTGGTTTATTTTGGAGATGATCCGGTTTTTCAGGATTAACAATTGCATTTCGTCGGTAACCAGCTCTCCATTCTCCAAACTCTGCCAATGATTTTGCATCAGCAGATTCAGCTCGTCATCATTGAATGAATTTTGTATATAGGTTTGAAGATCGTCATTTTCTGTGACAGTCATCTTGCCGGTAAGCATCCGCCCGAGCAGGTATTGAAAATCTATCTTTTGGTTTGGGACCATTTTGATTTTTGGTTAATCAAATAGGTAAACACACGAGTGGGACAAAACCCCTATTCTTAAACTAATTTTTCTTAAAAAAATAATTTAAAGAGGATAATTCCTGAAAATCCGAGTGAGCGAAGGTTTTTCCGGATTTCGGAGATGGCTGATGTCATCTGATTCTCAACTGTTTTGACTGAGATGCCCATTTTTGCAGCAATTTCGGCATTCGAGAACGATTGTTCGCGGCTCAATATAAAAATCTCCTTCCGCCTGGGACTTAATTGATCGATGACCTGGTGATAAGCCTTTTCAAGTTCGCTGAAATCTAACTCCTCATCAAGCAGAATATTTTTCCCGGGATGGATTTTAGCATAGTTAAGGTAGGCCTGTTCCGATTTTGATTTACGGATTGTATTTAAAATACCATTCCTGGCAATGGTGAACAAATAAGCTTCAATTGATTTCTGAGCGGATAGCTCGCCCCTGTTATCCCAGATTTTCAGGAAGACCTCCTGAACAATCTCTTCCGAATTCTCAGATGAGTGCAGGTATCCTTTCGAGAAATGAAACAACCGCTTTCCGTATCGGGCAAATAATTCATTAAAAGCCAACAGATTCCCCTCCTTTAAAGCAAGAATCCACTCCTCTTCCGAAATATAGTTGGTCTTCATCAGTAATTTGTACAGGTAGAATTAGCCCGACAAAGTAAGACCAATTTTACCAAATTCCACAAATTGATTGAAGAAATCTTCAGACCTGGTCAATCGAAAATATCCTAAATCCATAAACTAAAAATTAACCTGATACAAAAGTTCCCCGGGTTCCCCATTTTGATTTCCCTGTGAAGGCAAAAAGCTGGTTACAGCAAAGGAATTTGCACCATTTAGCTGTGCAATTCCAGGATTGGCAAAAGATATTGAACCTGAAGGTGTTGCAGGGTGAAGTGTGTAATAAAATGCCCCGTTTCCAAAAAGTAAACGCCAACTGCTCCAGTCCCCGGAGGTAAGCTGTGCCTCCTGAAGTACATAATTTCCTGCATGGATAAACCCACTCCGGGCACCAATATTTCCCAGGTAGCCCATCTCCTGAATATTGTAATTTGAAATCTCGTCAATCCAGGTCCTCCACTCCGTAAAATTATGCAAAATACCAAAGGCCTGCTGATCGCGGATCCCATGATCATAAAAATGGTAACCAATTAAGATATAAGATGCTTCGGGACTATCACCCTCAACCTTCCGGATATCAGGTGTTCCTTCGGCCAAAGTAGAAAAGGTCTGTGGAACCGATTTGCTGAATGAAGGATTATTGGCAATCAAATCAGAATATGAAGCGTAATACCTGATTTGAACATTGTTTGAACCTTGCACCACATCCTGCTCATTGGCAACCAGATATCCATTTCCCCATTTTTCGATATCCCCCTGGTGGGCACGGTCCCCCATTTCTGAAATAAATGTCCAGGTTAGCAGGTCTTTACTTCCGGCAAGGTACAATTTAAAGTGACCATCGCTGACCATCGAATGATAGATACCGAGGTAGGTATAATCCTCATCGGCCTTCACAATCCGCAAAACATCCATCCCTGAACCACGGCTATCCTTCTTGTTAAATGAAGGACCCGATCCGCTTACGCCATTGAATTTATCAATCATCAGCCTGGAGGAACTATTCTGGTAAAACCACCAGCTGTAGATGATATTCAGATTGAGATTGTTGCCGTAATTCTGTAGTTTAGAAACCGAATTGTCCGTATGGGCGGCATTTAAACTGATCACCGTATTGCGAAAATCATCAAGCAACATGTTCTTCAATTCAGAGGCAGATTTAGTTCCCGAATCAAGCAGGAATTTGTACATCAAAGCACTCCAGGCTAAATCATAATCGCTCATTCCCTGAAGCGATATTAGCGTATTTTTACATTTACTGGCCAGATCCGAAATGAGTGAATTACGCATGTCGGATCTGGTCATGGAAAGAGTGGCCGGCACAGTAGACCATTCGGTGTAGAGCAATGTTTTGGCCAGAATATTCTCATTCGCAACCAAAGTTTTTGGCGGCAACGTACCTCCGCCAGCAACCGTTTTATCCTTGGAACAGCTGGTAATGATTAATGGAAATATTATTACAATCCAAAAAAATGGTCTCATCTCAAATGATTTAATGAACAGGTTGATTGTTATTCAGTGATACGGAATAAGGCCGGTCTTCAGGCAAAATTCCGCGGTTCAATGCAGGGGCAGCACCCATTTCATACCGGATATTTCCCCCATTTGTCAACTCTTCATAGGAGAGCCAGCTCTTCGTAAACGGTTTTCCATTCAGCGAAGCCGACTGGATATATTTATGATCCAAAGAGTTACCATTGGCTTCGATGACCAGTGTCTTACCATTCTCAAAACGAATGGTCATCTTCGGAAAAACAGGACTTCCGATCACGTATTGATTGGTCCCCGGACAAACCGAATACAATCCCATTGAACTCAGAACATACCACGATGAGGTTTGCCCCTGATCTTCGTCACCGGGATAACCGTTTTCTGTTGAGTTGTAGAGTTTATCCATGACTGTTCGGGCCCAGTACTGTGCCTTCCAGGGGGCGCCTGCATAATTATACAGGTAAATCATATGTTGGATTGGCTGATTCCCATGTGCATACTGCCCCATGTTGGCCGCTTCCATTTCGGTCATCTCATGAATCTTCTGTTTATAAGTTCCCACAATCACTGTATTGGGTACTGAAAACACCGAGTCCAGCTTCGAAACAAATTTCTCATCCCCGCCAAGCAAGTCAAGCAGCCCATTTACATCATGAAAGACAGACCAGAGGTAGTGCCAGGCATTTCCTTCGGTAAAGGGTCCGCCCCACTCATCGGGATTGAAGTTCGGAGTCCAGTTTCCATCGGCATCGCGCCCCCTCATAAACCCGACTTTTGGATCGAAAAGGTTCTTATAATTATACATCTGTTTCGAGAAGATTTTGCTGTAAAAGGGATTTCCGGTCATTTCGGCGAGCTGGAATCCGCAAAAATCATCATAGGCATATTCGAGCGTTTTAGCTGTTGCCTCCCTGAAATCGGGATAAGGAACATAGCCTAAGGTGTAATATTCTTTCCATCCGTGCCTTCCGTTTGCAGGTCCCCAAGGCCCCTTGTTGGAGACTTCATGATAATAAGCCTTCAACGCTTTCTGCGGATCAAACGTATGAATTCCTTTCGCCCATGCATCTGCCAGTAAGGAGATTGCATGGTTTCCGATCATGCTGCCCCCCTCACCCGGGAAGGACCATGAGGGTAACCATCCACACTGATCATAAGCATCAAGTAAACCTGCCACATACCTGCCGTGCATCATTGGATGCATCAACGCGTTCAACGGAAACTGGGCGCGGAAGGTATCCCAGAAACCGGTATCGGTATAGAGGTAACCGGAGTGAATCTCGCCGTCGTAAGGACTGAAATAGTACGGTTTTCCATTTTGATCCAGCTCATAAAACTGACGCGAAAACAAGCTTGCCCTGAAATAACAGGAGTAGAAAGTTGCCTTTTGTTCATCTGTCCCACCCTCAACGAATATTTGGGACAGGTGCTCATTCCATATTTTAAAGGCAGCCGCCTTGGTATCATCAAGATTCTGGAATGAACCTAACTCTGATTGCAGATTTCGTTCTGCCTGTTCGGCACTGATGTATGAAGAGGCCACCTTTGCCTGAACGGTCACCCCGTCTTCAAAGCGGACCCAGGCGCCTACCCCTTTCCCTTCGTGTTCCAGCTCACCTTTCCATTTTTCTCCAGTGCGGTTTTCCCACGTTCCAAAATCTCGTATTGGCTTGTCAAACTGAATGACAAAATAATTTTTGAAATTCTCCTTTAGCCCGCGACCATTATGAACGTAACCGGTGATCTTGCTTTCTTTTGGGAAGATTTTAACCCCACTCATTCCCGTATATCCATCCAGGGTGATCCAGGAACCGGCCCGTTTTGGAAACGAAAACCGAAGATGGGCCCCCCTTTCGACAGGTGAGATTTCAGCAGTTATCTTATTATCAAGCTTTACCCTGTAATAGTTGGGTTTTGCGATTTCATTGGCGTGACTGAACTTTGCGGCACGCTTAAACTGGTCCAATGCCAGCTCTCCGGTGACAGGCATCAGCGAAAAAACCGCATAATCATTTGTCCATGAGCTGCATTGGTGTGCCTGCTGAAAGCCCCGGATCGAATCCGCGAGAAACTGGTATTTCCACCCGTCACCATTCCTTCCCGCTTGAGGAGTCCAGGTGTGCATGGCAAAGGGGAGCGCCGTGGTGGGGTAGGTGTTCCCGTGGGTGAGTTTAAAACTGGAGTTGGTCCCTTGAAGTGTGTTCACGTACCTCACCAAATCGACCGGCTTCTCTGCCCAAAGAGTATTACCAGTTATCATTAACAGAGCAACAAAGATTAGAGTCTTCATACTGATTGATCTATTTCAATAATTTTATAAAATAAGCACCGACCACTGAGCGGGCCTGGAAGCCGGTTTTTACCGCGTCTTTTGTCCCGAACCAGTCAGACATCGGTACCCTGTTCGGAGTCTCGGTGATGTAAAGATGGAGTGGATCGATGAATTTCTGAAATGTTTCAATATCACCAGCCATCGTCGCCGACCAGACAATCCAGTCCGATTTGGTATAATCCTTCCGGTTATCGAGTGGCAAACCATATTTATTTTGTTTCGACAGGTAATAGGCCACCTCTTTCCGGGCCACTTCCTTAGGGAAAATATCCAATTTTAAAATATTATCCCAGACCATGTTGTACTTCTGACTCCAGGTACCTGATTGATCGAAAGTAAGGCGGTAGTGGTCGCCGTCGTCCGCCATCCGGACCCACTCTTTCCCCATCCGTTTTGCTTCGGCAGTGTATTTCTTAGCAATCTCATTCTTTCCAAGTATCTGTGCTAATAGGCCATAACCTGCAATTGCAGTGATTGCTTTTACCGACAGGTTCACATTATGCGACTGGTGGCCTGCAAAATCATCAGTACAAAGCTGATTTTCAGGATTTAATCCATGTTCAAGCAGGTAATCGGCCCAGATGGTCAATACATCCCAGTGCTTTTTGGCATATTCAGCATTCCCCTCCGCATGGGCTATGGCCGTTACCAGGATAAGCATGTTTCCGCTCTCTTCAACAGGCATGTCCCCTCCGTAGGTCTGACCATTTGCCAGTGGATAGGTTCCAACATCATGTGATGGAAAAGGTTTGGTCCATTTCCCCGATTCCGAGAAATGGAATATCGGATTGAGCATCCCTTTCAATAATTCGGGATTGTACCGCAAAAACAGTGGCGCCGACGGATAAGTAACATCGACTGTTCCGATCGATCCGTTACTGAAGTTCTCCTTCGAAAGGAACAGGAGATTACCCTGGTGATCCTTCACAAGTTTATGTGCTGCAATAGATTGCCTGAAAGCCAACACGCAAAGATCAGCATAGTTTTTACCCCCGGCTTTTACCGTTTCATCCCATAACTGCCTGTCAAATTTAGAACAACGATCCATTACAGCGTTATGCTCATCAGCGGCTTTTTTCAATAAATTATTGATGGTTATTGACCCATCTTTAGTCCACCACGCCTTCAGATTATCGTCAAAATACTGTATCGATTCCTGATCATCATAAGCCACCATGAGATAGCCTTTTGAGATTCCTATTCCGGAAACAGTTCCAACCTGATCAACAAATGCCATGGCCGGCATGTGTTTGGTCATAATGGAAATAATTTGATTTGTATTCTGAGAAACCTTTCCCTTTTGAATGAACGATTCCTTGGTTTCAAAGTAGTCCCCAATGCCAATCGTGCTTTTTGCGGTTTTAACTGTTGCAAGGTAAACATGACCCCAGTCGATGCGGACATCATCCCCGCTTTTCTGTAACACCGGCTGGTCAGTGGTTCCCGCTTTCGCAAATTTTATCCCGCCGGTTTCCCCACTGATGACATTAACCTCCTGCCCATTTTCATTGACAGCCCATTCCGGGGTAATTTCAAAATAAATCTGCACATCATGGGTCTTCCTGTCATTTGAAACTATTTCATAATTCACATAATTTACTGGCCTGGACATCAGGTCAAGATCTTCAGGCAGAAGGGGGGACACAAAGTCAAGGGCTAAATCAACCGGTCCACACGAAAATTCATAGTGGGTTTTAGTGGCTGATAAGGAAACGCTTTTTTGAACAGCTGTCTGCAGAAACTTTTCCCTTTGCTGGAACAGCCCGAAATCCAAAAGCCCGCCTCCCATCGGATTTTGACAGTGAGCTGCGAGAATATTTTTTTTGCCGGCCAGCAGCAAGCTGTTATCAATTTTGAGGATGATATTGTTACCTGTTGTAAATCCGCTGTTTACAAGCTCATTCCCATTTAAGTAAATTTCAACATTATCATCATGCGAATAGGTCAGATACGTTTCGTCAGCGGTCAGGTCCTGAGGAATATCGATCTCCCTACGCACCCAGATATCTTTTGTTTTCCAGAGCGTTGCAAGTGCGGGAGCTCCCTTTGTACCGAATGCTCCTTTTCCTGTTTCCCAGGATACATTATTAAAAATCTGCCCGTTCCATCCTTCTGCAGGAGTTTGAGTCGTAAATTTTCCGACCCATTGAGCCTGAGTCGCCGTTGGCGCAATAATCATTGTCGGGACACTCTCTTTTCCAAGAAAACGATACACCTTACCGTCAACACGAATAGCACCTATTAACCCGTGCGTTTTTCCGGTCCAGTGGGATACCGGACTGTCGAATAACTGATCGGTTGTTGACCAGGCGCAGGTGTAAGGATCAATAGTAATCAAGGGATATGCCGGCGCCCTCATCGCTGTAGACCCGGGATTTTTTACAAATACTGAAGGCTTGCATTCTGCATAAAATGTCAGAACCATCAAAATCAGTGCAAACAAAAATTTAATGGGATTATACATTGGGTAATGATTATGGAGTTAAAAAAACTCACGCAAAGTCGCCAAGACGCTACGAAATAAAACTTTGTGTGATTAAAAAACCAGATAGGAGCTGCTAAGTCCTTAAATGATTTACGTTTAAGAAATCTTTAAAATTCTCTGACACCAAATTTATTCTTACAAATCCGGAGGATTTGCATGTTTATAGAAAGAGAATTCGGCTGAGAGACATTCGACTCCTGAGTCGAACGTCACCATACCAAACACTTTTCTATAATCCTATGACCTCGCTGAGGTCATCTCAAATATACGGGAAACCGTATAATTTAACCCAGGAACCGGATTACAAACAAGGGAAGTGTTAATTGATTGACCATCAGCCTTAAAACCAACGATTCGCACTCCCCTACTTATAATTAAGCTATTAATTCACAGGTATTCAAATAGATAAAACGAAATATCCTACCAAATAAATCCGACTTTTATACCCTCGGGATTATTTTCAAAACTTAATAAACAGGTTTTGCTTTTTGCATCCCATTCCCAGGTTGCATCCTTGAGACTGGTTCCGTCAGGCGATGAAATTGTACAATTTTTGGGAGAACCGGGTAACAGAATCCGCATGACATTGGTCGTATTTAATGGACTTTTGGTTATAAAGGAGTAACTGTTTTTATCGGTTTTCTCCTCATACACACGTGAAGCCGCAGCAAGAACCTGGGGCAATTTCGGGTTTTCAACCCGATCGACATTCAGCAGGAAGGCCTGTTCTCCGGGTTTAATCGTTTTCTCATAAAGTACCGGCAGTTTCGGATCAAATAAATCGATAAGACGTCCCTTTTTAACATAGGGCAGGTCGCTAATATTCTCATCAAGAACAGAGATAAGATCATAAGGGCCTCTTTCAAGATAAAAGTTGTTTTTGACAATGAAGGTACCGGCCCTGACTTTCTTTTCATACAACCGCTTGACCGTTTCAACAAATCCCTTATCGCCATCGGGGGTCATTACAAATTCCTTAGGATCCTGCCTGATTACATAAACGGTTCCCTTTCCGTATTTATATTCCCCGTCTTTATCGGCAGAGGGCTTGATATTTAATTTTTCAAACAGATGTTCGGAGGCCGCTTTGTACCTATTTGTGCCGATGTTCCACCACTCCTGTACGCTTTGAAACGGATCGGTATCACGTCCGCAATAGACCAGAATGCCCCCTTTTTTGACCCAGTCGGCAATATATCCATGACCATCCGGAGATAAAGGTTTCATATTGGAATAGGACATTATCAATACCTTCGTATCTTTCCACGTATCCGGAAAGGAGGTATTTTCAAGGTGCAATGTTTTTACAGGAACTCCCCGTTTCAAAAAGGGCAATGCCTGTCCATAAAAATTCGAGAGCTGCGGATCTTTGTATCCCTGATGGATTGGAAAGCGCTGAAACATCATCGAGTTTGACATTAGAACACTTATTCCTGGAGTGCCTGTCAATTTATTATCCGACAGTGGCATACTATTGAGAGAATTGACCATTACCTGCATCTGGGTCGAATAGAATCGCGGAATCCGCTCTTTTTTGTCGCTGTTGGCGCTCGTCTTGTATAGACCTTCATAAATCCGGTCAGGCCAGGGCATCACTTCGTAGTTGGCAATGTTAGGGTAGAGCAATTTTGCGGTAAAGGTGGCCTGGTAATTTTTTTTGTAGTCAGCCCAATCGCGTGGCCAGTCTTCGATTGGATCAGTGAGAAAATACATCTTCCGTCCGGTTGGGGCAGTCATCGATTCCATGGAGCCATATTCGAGATATGCAGTTTCGAATACCCGTTCTTTTGCCTTCCCGTTAAAATAGTTTGGTTCGCGCGAAGTACCGGTCCAGACCTGTGCGATATAGCCATCCACACATGGCAAAGAGGCGAGGCTTGCTTCAGGGCTTACAATCTGCCATTGCGAATAATTAACTAACGAATGGGTGGGAACATAGCACCTGACATCCATCCCTTTACTCTTTCCGTACTCTTTTGCGTAGGTAAAACACTCATTCAATAGACGATAATAAAGGTGATATTTCAATTTACTAGACAAATAGGTATTTTCCGGCGATTCATGTTGTGGACGCCACTCAAAACCATAGTAAGCTTTCCACTCCCGTTTAAAGGCTTCGCTATATCCACCGCGCGCCCAGAATTCGGGTTCTTCGAGGTAAATTGCATCAACTCCCGCATCGATCACCCGTTTGATTTGGGTCTCCTTCATGTATTTGATGAAATTCTCAGAAGGGACAATGTATGGGACCATCCGGCCGTGCCAGATCGTATCACCCTTTTGGGTTACCTGCCCCTCATCCAGATGGGTTTTTCCATCCCACTTTCCCGTAAAATAATCCTGGTATTCACCCCAGGCGCTGCCGGTCATAAAATGGGTGATGTATCCTTTGTCGCGCCAGCTTTGCAAACGCTGTTCAAACGTGATGCTGTTTGGGCCATGATGCTCCCGGACGCTATACACAATCGCCACATCGGACCTCACGTCGGTCACCGGTTTCCATGGACTGGAGGTCTGGAAGGCCGTCTTCTCCCGTTTCCGGGAGTTATCTTTAGGAGCAGCTGTAGCAAATAATGAAAGAATTAAAGAACCTAAAGTTAAAGACACGAAATATTTAATTTTCATACCTGTTGAATATTATTTTTATCCTAAAATAGATGTTTTAGACAAAAGTTTAATATGTAACTCATTTTTTATGGGATGATATTGATTTTCGGCAACTCAGAAGAATTGCACTACTTTGAAGTGGTAAATAGGATATTCCCGGATTACTTTAAACCATGAAGGAATAAAAAGAAAGAAGCCATCTCAATTAGATAAGATGAGATGACTTCTTTTTATTTAATAAACTTAATTACAATGGGATATCAACCCTTACTGCTTCATTGTAATTATGGCGTTTGATACTCTCAGTGGCATAGTTTATTCTTGCGGCTGCACGAATATACATCGTTCTTCCGGCAGGGATAACACCACTGGTCGAAATCGTGATTGTTTGGCCAAGGAGGGCCTCAAAGTCAGTACCTGAGTAGTTTATCTGTGTCGTATAGCGGTTATCCCATTCGCGATAACCGACATAAGGAACTTCACTTACAAACAGGCGAACATCAGTAACATTCAGAAAGTTGTCATTATATCCACCCATTGGTTCAATCTTAGCTTTAAAGTCTGCAGGACTAACGGCCCTTGTAACCTTTATAGTAGCTGTGATTTTGCCATTGGCTAAAACAGGTGTACCAATCCATTCAATTTTAAGGAAAGGCTGAACCTTGAAATCAGCGATTGTAACCCCATTAATGTCGACATATTTTGACTCATCAACCAAAGTATCGCCTTTAGCTGTTGTTCTAACCAAAGGGATAAAGGCTCCGTCAGCTTTCACATTGTAATGACCGGCGAACACTTTGGTATTCTGGTAGATTCCCTCTTTCATGACGTTGAAATCGTAGTTATCCGGCACTTTTGTTTCCTTCCAGCTAAGTTCACGGAGCCGGATACGAATCCCTTCACTCCCCTGATCGGTCAGAACAAGTTCACCTGTAGCCGCATCGACTATCCTCCCTTTTACTGTTTCCTGAGGTTCAGCGTAGTTATCAATTTTACAGGAATTGAAAGAAACGGCTGCTAAGAAAAACAATAAACTATATACTATCTTTTTCATCTTAATAAATTTTAGAATGGATTAACGACCTGGTTGCTGATCAATCACCGGGCTCTTGGAAACCTGGTCACCCGGTATCATAAAGTAATATTCCTGTTCTAAAAGGCGGAAACGACGTCTGCCTTCATCCAAACCGGCATCAAAGAAGTATTTGCCGGTAGTGGTGGAATAAAATGGATAAAGCCCTTTATAGTATGCACCATCCGACTGGGTTAAACCGTTCAAAAGATCTGAGTGTTGAGTTCTCCACCTTCTGATATCCCAAAGGGTTTTGTTCTCAAAACCAAGCTCTTTGGTACGCTCCTTCCGGATGGTTTTAAGGCCAGCCACATCTGCAAGATCAGCGCTGCTTACCAGTGGATCTGCACCTGCTCTTTCGCGTATATCCTTAATTGCATTGAAAGCTATTTGCTGATAGTTATCTCCTGCAGGTGCGGACTCTCCTGCGAGTACAAGCTCAGCTGCAGCCTCTGCAGCATTCAGCAGGATTTCAGCATAACGCATTAATATAAACGCCTGCTCAGAGTGAGCTTCCAACACCATCGACTGAGGCATACTAGGATTCAGCCATTTACGAACAACAAATCCTGTCATTGCGCCTGTCCCATCTGATGTGAATGGACCGCTCTTCCCACCACCATTCATCAAAGTTCCGTTTGATAAAGTCACGACTTCATGACTTGTACCTGTAGCAGACAAGAAAAGTGATTTCTGACCTGCAAAAGAACCTGCGGCTTTATAAGCATCAACCTGATTGTAGTTTGACGGACCGGAAACGGTATAGTCATTTCTCAATGGAGCGATACCATTTGCAGCACTACCGGTAAAAATTCCTCTGCGGATTTCAATCGATTCTCCCTTAAAAACATCCCCTGGAAGGATTACATTAGCACGAAGACGTGGTTCTGCATTGGCAAAGATATCGGTTACATTGTCGAAAAGGAGATATTTACCATTATTATCAAAAACCTTTATGGTACCGTCTGCATTTTTGGCAAAACCATCAAATAATTCAACGAAATCAAGCGTTGGACAGTTACCTGCGGAATAGCCATTCCCACCCATTAACTGACGGGGGATGTTGTAGGAGTCATAACCGTGAGCCAGGTCAGGATATTTGTACTCTTTGATATAGATATTCTCAGGACTGGAGGCATCAAAAAACATATCCACCATGTTTTGATACTGGGCAGACTTGTCATTTGCAGCCCATTTTTTCTTGTAGAGTGAATAGGTTCCTGATTTCATCACTTCGCGGGCAGCATCGTAAGCGGCCTTAAAATATTTCTTGGAGGCTGCTGCTGCTGTACTTGGATCAAAACCGATTACCCTTACATTTGTCTTTTGACCCAGTCCGGTGATCTTGTTATATTTAGCTACAGATCCGGCAAATAACATTGCTTCCGATTTAAAACCGTAAGCCACATATTTATTGGCATAACCCCGTTTTGGACTCGTAGCGGACAGATTTGCGATAGCCAGATCAAAATCTGCCGACACCTGATTCCAGGTCTCTTCTTCTGTTGAACGGGGGATCTCAAGCTCTGCAGCAGGCTTATCAGGGTATTTCAAAACTGAGGTGACCAAAGGAGCACCTCCATAACGTTTAGCCAATGCATAGAAAACCATGGCGCGGGCAAAATAACCCTCACCGATAAAATGGTTGTAATCAGCAATTGTGAAATTTGCCTTATAATCGGGTAATGTTTCGAGCAAACGGTTTGCATCACGAAGCAGATTGAACGCGCGGCCCCAGTATGCTCCATTCCGGGCCCAACCTTCTGATGTCATTGTAGTGCCTGCATCACGGCCCAAAGAAGCGCCATCATTACAACCCGGAGTAACCAACCAGTCATCAAAGAACTGGCGTGCAGGAGAATATTTAAAATCCTCGAAAGGCATTTGACTATACATGCGTGACAAATAAACCGTCATGCCGGCTGCATCCGAATAAAGGTCCTTATCCTGAACCACGTTCATTGGGGGTATATTCAGATAATCTTTACAGGAAACCAGGGCGCCAGTAAACGCCAATATTGCGAATATAAAATGTTTGAATTTCATAACTTGTATCTTATTTAGAATTTAAGATTTAATCCGATAGAGTAGGTCTTGTTCAATGGATACAAATAACCATAGGTATCATTTGGATGTTCAGGGTCGATGTAATTAACCTTCGTAAGGGTGAACACATTGTAAGCATTTACAGAAACGCGTAAATTCTTGATGCCGGTTTTTGCAAGCAAATGGGTAGGAATGGTATACCCCAGTTCGATACTCTTCAGACGCAGGTAAGCGCTGTTTTCACAGTTGAATGTTGAGTTTACATCTGGCAATGTTCCTGTATAGGCATAATGACCACTTGTCCAGGCTGTTGCGGGAGCATAAGGATCTGCCTTCGGATCTGTGGGATGCCATCTGTCTAAAAATTGTACCATCGCGCCGGAATTACCATTTCCCCACATTGGCTCGCGAAGCTGTTCCCCGTAGATCAGTGAACTCATTGCTGAACCCTGCAGCAGGAAGTCCAGGTCAAAACCTTTATAATTGGCATCCAGGATCATACTGAAGTTCATCCATGGATATTGGTTAAAACGGATTGGGTGGGCATCGTTACCGTCAATTTGACCGTCACCATTCCAGTCCTGATATTTGTAATCACCAGGGAGGGTAGAACGACCAATGTATGTAGGACTTGAGAGGATCTGTGCCCAATTTTGGAATTGTCCGTCTCCCTGAAGACCTGACTGAACACCCTGTAAACGATTGTTCTGGTTGTTTTTCCAGTTGTTCCAGGAGCTGCCTATTGCTCCACGTTCATTGTACAGATTTTTAACCCGGGCAAGCGAAAACATCCCCTTCACATTATAGTTGAATTCGCCGATATGGTTACGGTGAGAAAGTTCAAGTTCAAAACCGTAGGTGCGGTCGCTGTTGATATTCTCCTGTGGAAGGCTTGCACCAACAACTGTCGGAATACCGCCTGTTCTGGTAGCTAAAAGCCCTTCGCGGTTACGGCTAAAATAATCGGCATTCACTCCGAAAAGACCATTCCATCCCGAAAAATCGATACCTACATCAAATGTTTTGGCTGTATACCACGTAATATTTGGATTCGGAATTCCTTTATTATCTGCACTTGCATTGAAACTTCCGTCAAATACATAACCTCCTGTAAAGTTCCTGCTGTCTGTGTTGGTTGGGTAGTTATAACCCGAAATAAACTGGTAGCTTGATGCGTTGTCATCACCTGTAATACCATAAGAAGCGCGAAGTTTCAACTGGTTAACAAATGAAAGGGCAGCCGTATTTTTAAGGAATTTTTCCTCCGAGATACGCCATCCCAAAGAGGCTGCAGGGAAGAATCCCCACTGATGACCCTGTGCAAATTTAGATGATCCATCTTCACGGAACAGGATTTCAGCCAGATACCGGTTGTCGAAACCGTAGTTGAATCTGCCTGCTAATGCCATATTCGAGTTTTCATAAAGTGCATCAGCGTTTGAGTTCATGGTTCCCAACTGTCCTACCGCTTTACCTGCGAACAGATAAGGCAATTGAAGACCCAGGTCCCTTTGGGCCATAAAGTTATCGCTGTTCCGGTTTTGTGCTTCCCAAAGGAGAATTCCACCAACTTTGTGTTTACCAAATGTGCCGTCATAATTTAATGAAGCCTGAGCCAGGGTTTGTGTTTTAAAGTAGGCCTCGCGGCTTATCCGGTTTGGAGATTGACGGGTGTATTTGGTATAGGTCGAAGTAGAAGCATCGTACCTGTATTGATTGTACTCTTTCTGGAAGATGTTATTGTCTGCAACGTTATAGTCATAGCTGACCATCCCTTTCAAGAACAACCCTTTTACCCCTGGAAGGTCATATTTCAGACTGGCGGATGATTGTACCCATTTGTTTTTGTAGATTCTATAACCGTCGATATCCTTACTCATGAACGAAATCGGGTTATCACCTTCAATTTCACCCTGGTAAGGTTTGGTAGGATCGTTATTCGCGTAAGCAGGAATTTGAGGACCCTGTCTCCAGAAGCCACGGATGATCCACCATGAATCCTGATAAGGGCGATCCTGCTCATCCATCACCAAATTCAGATTCAGATCGAGTGTCAGTCGGTTTGAAATTTTTGTAGTAACGTTGGAACGAACATTATATTTGGTGTAGTTCAGATCATTCGATTTGAAAAATCCATCCTGAGACTGATATCCTAAACCAATGTAAAAGGTTGTTTTATCATTGCCACCAGTGGCACTCAGGTTATGCATTGTCTGAGGTGCGTATTTACTGAATACCAAAGGATACCAGTTTGTGCTTTGGAGTTTTCCGGATGTATAATCCGCAAAATTCTGATCATTAAATAGCGGAGAGCCACCATTAATATTATGCATTGCCTGCTCGTTACGAAGCGTCATATATCCGATTGCATCAACTGTCGAAGGCAATCCTGAAGGAACCTGCCAGGTAAATGAACCTGAATAGTTCAATTCCAGTTTACTGTTGGTCCCTTTTTTAGTATTAACCAAAACAACGCCATTTGCAGCCCGAACACCATAGATTGCTGCTGAAGCATCCTTCAAAACAGACATATTATCGATGTCATTAGGATCCAAACGTTGGAAATCGACACTTGTACGTGGAATACCATCGATGATGATCAACGGAGAGCCCATGGCACGAATATCAAAATTATCGTTGAAGGCACCCGGTTCAGAAGTTTTCTGAGTTACACGCACCCCTGAAATCTTACCGGCAAGCATGTTCTGAACATTCTCATTTTTCGTTGTAACGATATCAGCCCCTTTAATTGAAGAAACAGCACCAGTCAAAGTAGCCTTCTTCTGAACACCATAACCTACTGCAACAACCTCCTCAATTCCAATGCTCTCTTCCTGCATACTGACATTGATGGTAGTTTTGGTACCAATGACAACCTCCTGCGATTTCATTCCAATAAAGGAGAAGACAAGGATTGTTGCATTTGACGGCAAAGGCAATGAGAAATTACCGCTGTTGTCAGCTGTTATCCCAGTTGTAGTCCCTTTTAAAACTATCGATGCCCCGGGTAATGGAGTGCCTGACTGATCTGTCACTTTACCGTTGACCGTTTTGGTCTGCTGCTCACTCAAAAACGGTTCCATTTCGTTTTTATCGTAAAGAGCAATCTGGCGACCCAGAACTTTATATTTAACAGCACTATTTAAGAGCACCTTATCCAGGATATCGGTGACCGATTTTTGATTTACTTCAACCGAAACGGTAGCGTTGACATCTACCTTTTCGTTGTAGAAAAACTTGAATTCACTCTGATCTTCGATCGCACGAAGAACGTTGAGCAGTGTCGAGTTATTCTCTGTAATTGTTAGTTTTGTAGTCTGCGAGTAGCTTTCAGCAGATAAACAGCTTAATATTGAGGCTGTTACGATTAGAATAGTTAGTTTCATTTTCCTAAAAAATTGATAAAATAATGGCGGATTGCCATGTTTTTGTAGCAATTTATTCATAACTTTGTACTTGGTTTAAATGATAAGTATTTTTTAAATCGAATCTGGTTTAAAGGTGGAAATGGCTGTTTCCACCTTTACTTTTGTAAATCTGGCTGTTTGGTTTTCTCCATAGTTAAATTTTAGTTTATAATCTTGGTTTGTTAACTTCTAAGGGGGGATTTATCTCCCCCGAATTTTTAATATCCTTGTTTTTTTATCGAATGAAGATTTGATTGGCGCGGTAGTGTTAATCAACTCCAGGACTTCACTAAAGGACTCCATTTCAATTGTTCCTGTATAACCAAGCTTTTTTAGTTTGGCACCATTAAGTTCTATTTTCACATTGTACCAACGCTCAAGCTCCGTTGCCACGCGTTGAAAAGGTTCATTCACAAAGATCAGTTTTCCTTCTCTCCATGAAGTTATCAAATCGGGGTCCACAACCCTTGTTGTAAAACTATTGCAACTAGTAATTATGGATTGTTCGCCCGGTATTAATGTCGCAACCTGATTCGTTCTGTCACTAACCTTCACCGATCCTTCCACAAGTGTTGTCACAAAGTCTTCATTCGCATAGGCCTTTACATCAAAGGAGGTCCCCTTAACCTCCACTTTGCCGTTGCCGGTTTTCACGATAAAGGGTTTGCCATCTTTTACGACATGGAAATAGGCCTCTCCCGTAAGTTCAACATTGCGGATCGCTCCATATTGGTGTGGAAAGGTGATTGCGGAACCTGAATTAAGCCAAACCTCCGAACCGTCGGGGAGTTTAAAACTGGTCCTTGCACCATAAGGGGTTTTAACAGTTTCAACTGTTGCAATTTCAGTAGGTGTCCCTTGCCTGTTATAAAAGAAAAAGGTCGAAATAACTAATCCGGTTATCAGGACGGCGGCAATTGTTAGCAGGTTTTGGTATAATGAAAAGCGTCGGGTATCAACCTTCGATTCCTCAATCGCTATACGATGGTGTATTTTATCGAGTAACTGACTATTCTCTTTATTATGAATGGCCGAATCCAATGCCTCTTTCCAGAATTTAAGGAGTTCCAAAGAGACCTTTTCATCGTTACTCTCTGCACATAATGCCTCAACTACCTCGGAAAATTCTTCAGGGTTGGCTGTGCCATTTAAATATTTGCTGATTTTTTTTTCCATGTTATACAGGTAATACACTAAATCGTAAGGTATCCCCTGCTCGGAAGGGGAGAAATTATAAGAAAAGATAGCAATAAAGTAATGAGAGGATGCCCACCTCTTTCATCGAGCTCTTTATCTGTTTGATTGCGTGGGTAATATGATCTTCGACTGTTTTTTCAGAAATATTCAGTTGCAGGGCTATTTCCTTATTGGATAATCCTTCGGTGCGGCTTAAAACAAAAACCTGCTTCCTTTTTTCAGGCAAAGCAGCCACAATCTTCTCTATCCCGGTTTTGATCTCTTCATATTCAAGCGGCGCTGAATTCTGATACTCTTCACCCACGGCATGCTGAAAAAGCTGATCTTTAAAGGTGTGATCACGAAGATTAGTCCGAATCAGGTTGAGAACCTCATTTTTAGTAATCGTGAAAATATAGGCATTGAACGTTTCGGGATTACCGATCCTTTGCCGGTTTAACCAAATCTTAACAAACACCTCCTGCAGGATGTCATCAATGTCATTTTCAATCTTAAGAATAGCTTTTGAAAAATGATATAAACGGGGATAATAATAGCTAAACAGGTCATCAACTGCTGACTTATCCTCGTTTTTCAGCCTGTTGATAATCTGTTCGGTATCACTAAAGGTAAACACCCTGCTTTTTTCCATCAATTGTGCAAGTGTTGGCTTAGACGTTTTTATTTTGATCGGGATAGCTGATCAAAAGTAATTAATATAATGTGAATTATGCAATTTTGAATCAGAAATTACTTATTTTGGTTTTAGGTTACTACAT
>Ga0118677_10001452_pt2 | contig 32030 bp, 27 predicted proteins | sample AliMusrvi5mmetaG_FD_86154 | JGI IMG/M metagenome (GOLD analysis project Ga0118677, IMG submission 86154) | reverse complement strand
CCTCGGGATCGAGGTTGTTCATCAACATCCGCAGCGCCGCTTCCTGCTTCCAGCCCTTGCAGCGCAATGTTGTTCCGCGCGGCGCGCGGACTACTTCCGGTCGATTTGTGGTCAAGCTGGCCATGGGCAACTCCGCCTTCACGATATGGGTCTCAATGCTCCCTTCGCAAGGGGTGCGGACGAACCCGGCAGCGGCGCGATTCCCATTCGCCGCCCGGCTTGGGCGAGAATACCAGAGTCACGATTCCAGATTCGGGAGCAAATTCGATGGACCTAGACCCTTCCGTGCAACTCCTACGGCACACGTTGGCCACACTCGCCTATCGCGGCGGCAAGACGCTCCGCGGCGCCCCGGAGGACTTCGCCGGCTTCCGGGCTTCGGAGAAGACGCGCACCCCCGCGGAAATTCTCGCGCACATCGGCGATCTCTTCGACTGGGCCATCGCCATTGCCGACGGCCGCATGGAGTGGCACGATTCCACACCGCTGCCGTGGCCGGACGAAACCGCGCGCTTCTTTGACACACTCCGTCGATTTGACGCGCGTTTGGCGACCGGCGAGCCGCTTGGCATGTCCGTGGAGAAATTGTTCCAGGGACCCGTGGCCGATGCCTTCACGCACTTCGGGCAAATTGCAATGCTGCGCAGAATGGCCGGAGCGCCCGTGCGCGGCGAGAACTACTTCCGAGCCGCTGTCGTCGTGGGACGAGTCGGTCCGGACCAGGCTGAACCCAAACGCGAATTCGACTGATGACGGGTGATTTACCGGCGTCCAGCGCACACCGGCAGGGTTCGAGGGATTACCCCAGCCTCTGGCTGTGATATGTTTTTGTCACCATGGTAAGAGAATCCTATTCCCGCAGGTCGTTCCTTGCGACAAGCCTCTCGACGGGCCTCGCCGCTTCGGCCGTATCCTCTTTGTCCTTGTCCGCGAAGGGCAAGCATATCCCAATCGGGCTGGAGCTTTACTCGGTCCGCGACGTCCTTCCCAAAGACCTGCCCGGTACCGTAACGGCGGTTGCCAAGCAGGGCTATGAAGTGGTCGAGTTTTACAGCGCTTACTTCTCCTGGACGCCCGAATACGCGAAAGAAGTCCGCAAACTGCTCGACGGTGTCGGCCTGAAGTGCTCGTCCACGCACAACGGCGGAGAGAGCTTCCACGGCGATGGCATCCAGAAGGCGCTGGACCTGAATTCCATCCTCGGAAGCAAGTACATTGTGATGGCGCACCCGGGCAAAGAGATCACGACGGCCGACGGTTGGAAAGAAGTGGCCGAGACGTTGAATACGACCGGTGACAAGTTCAAGTCGGCCGGCATCAAAGCGGGATATCACAACCACGACGCCGAGTGGAAACCGATCGGCGGCGTGAAGCCGATCGAGGTCCTGGCCAAGAACACGGGCAAGGACGTGATGCTGCAACTCGACGTCGGCACCTGCGTCGAGACGGGCAACGACCCGGTTGCGTGGATCAAAGCGAACCCCGGCCGCATCCGCTCGCTGCACCTGAAGGAATGGTCTCCCGACAAGGGCTACAAAGTCCTGTTCGGCGAAGGCAAAGCGCCGTGGAAAGAGATCTTCAAGGAAGCGGAAAAGGTTGGCGGCGTCGAGTTCTACCTGATCGAGCAGGAGGGCTACGATACGCCTTCGCTGCAAACCGTCGAGACTTGCCTGGCGAATTTCAAGAAGATCCACGGCTAAGCATCGCGGTTGGCGCAGAGTTAGGCCGGTTTCACCTTTCCTATGAACCGCCGCCAGTTCGCACTTATTCATAGTCAGCACGGAGCTGCAAACGTCAGAGAGGGACCCTTGCGCGGTGCGACGATTGGCCGCTCTCTGACGTTCGCGGCTCTCTGCTGACTGCGACGCTTCGGGCGCGGGATCATCGGGCTACGGAAAAGGTGAAACGGGTCTAGCGCGAGGATTGCATCGGACCGGCTCCGGCAGGCGCATCGTCTCCTGTTCAACACTGGCGGGCGAGTGCGATAGCCGGTCCGATTTTGTGTTTTGGTGCGGTTGAGAAGGAGACAAACCCATGTCCGGAATCACCAGACGCGATTGCCTGCAGACGAGCGTGAAAGCTCTGGGCGGAACGGCCCTCGTTGCGGCGACGGCCAGCAACTCTCTGGCCTATCCCGACCGCCACGCATCCACCCAGAAGCCCGGTATTCACTTCGCCCACGTCGCTGGACCGGGCCAGACCTCGCGCCTGCGTCTGATGAAACAGATCGGTGTCAACTACGCCATCGCGGGTGTCAGCGGCGAGTTGAGCAAGGTCCGGCGCGAGCAGTACCTGCCGACTCTGCGCCGGATCAAGGCCGATTTTTTGGAACAGGGAATCTCGATTGCCGGAGTGGAAAGCCACCCGGTGCCGGCCGAGAAGATCAAGCTCGGCCTGGAAGGACGCGACGAGGAGATCGAGAATTACAAGGCGGCTATCGACGCCCTAGGCAAGGCTGAGATCCCGGTGCTCTGCTACAACTGGATGGCCGGCCTCGGCTGGTATCGCACCAAGAGCGACCAGCACGAACGCGGCGGTGCGCTGACCACGGAATTCGATGCGGAAGCCGCTCGTGCGCAGGGTCCGACGGAATTCGGAGAAGTTTCCGAAGAGAAGGTCTGGGCGAACCTCGAATACTTCCTGAAAGCGGTAATGCCGGTGGCCGAGAAGGCAGGCATCAAGATGGCATTGCACCCCGACGATCCGCCGATTTCCCCGTTACGCGGCATCGGACGCATTCTGACCAGCGCGAAGAACTACCGGCGCGTGCTCGACATCGTGCCCAGTCCGCTCAACGGAATCACATTCTGCCAGGCGAATTTCAAAGCGATGGGCGAGGACATCGAGGCGCTGGCCAAAGAGTGGTGCCGCCAGAAGAAGATCTTTTTCGTCCACTTCAGGGATATCAAGGGTACGCGCGAGCACTTCGTCGAGACGTTCCACGACAACGGCCCCACGGACATGGCGCGGATGCTGCAGGTGTATCACGAGAACGGTTTCGTCGGGCCCCTGCGTCCCGATCACGCGCCGACGCTTGAAGGCGAAGCGAACGACCATCCGGGCTATGCCTTTATGGGCCAATTGCTGGCCTTCGGTTACATGAAGGGCATCATGGACGGGCTCAAGCTGCCCTACGCTTAGAAGCGTCCCCCCTGCTTAGTGAGGAAGCTGGCTCAACAGCCAGGCGTATTCGAAAGCCTGGTCTTTCACTCGGTCATACCGGCCCGAGGCGCCGCCGTGGCCGGCCGGGTCCATCTTGCATTTCAGCAGCAGCGCGTTCGAATCCGTCTTCAAAGTGCGCAGGCGCGCGACATACTTGGCCGGCTCCCAATACATCACCTGGCTGTCGTGGAAGCTGGTAGTCACCAGCATGGCGGGGTAGGCGCGTTTCTCCAGATTGTCGTACGGGCTGTAGGACTTCATATAGTCGTAAGCCTCCTTCTCGTTCGGATTGCCCCATTCGAGGTACTCGCCCACCGTGAGGGGCAGAGACGCGTCCATCATCGTGTTCATCACGTCCACGAACGGCACTGCCGCGTGGACGGCGCGGAACAGATCGGGCCGCAAATTGACGACTGCGCCCATCAGCAACCCGCCCGCGCTGCCGCCTTCAATCACCAGGCGGTCCGACGACGTCCACTTCTCCTTGACCAGCCATTCGGCGCTGTCCACGAAATCGAAGAAGGTGTTCTTCTTCTTCATCAACATGCCGTCGTCGTGCCACTTCTCGCCCAGCTCGTTCCCGCCCCGGATATGCGCGATGACATAGATCATCCCGCGGTCGAGCAAGCTGAGACGCGAGCTGGAGAAAGTCGCCGCCGTCCCGTAGCCGTAAGATCCGTAGGCATACAGGAACAGCGGCGCCTTGCCATCCCGCTGCACGCCTTTCTTGTACACGATGGAGAGCGGGACTTTCACGCCGTCGCGCGCAACCGCCCATTGCCGCTCGGAAACGTACTGCGCCGGATCGTAACCGCCCAGAACTTCCTGCCGCTTCAGCAGCAGCGACATGTGCACGCCAGTGTTGTATTCATAAACACTGGGCGGGGTCACCAGACTCTGGTAATTGAAGCGGTAAGTCGTCGATTCGTAATCCGGCGTGTCACCGGGGGAGACGGCGTAGACAGGTTCCGGAAACGTAATATTGAACCAGCCGTGTTTGGTGAAGTCAAAGAGGCGCAGCTCGGTCAGCGCCTCCGACTTAACCACCGCGACGGCAAAGTTGTGGAACAGGTCGAGCCCCTGGATGAGATCGCCTTCCTTATGCGCCAGGAATACTTTCCACTTCTTGGGAGTCGCTAGCGTGGCTTCCGTCGAAGTCAGGACCTTGAAGTCCTTGGCATTGTCATTTGTGCGGATGTAGAACAGTGCCTCACGGTGATCCAGGTAGTAGCGCACCTTCTTCTCGCGCACCTGAAACACCTTGAACTCTTCATCTGTCTTGTCCGTCGCCAGATAGCGGACCTCACTCGTGTCCGTGCTGCCGATGTTGAGCATGAGGTACTTCAGATCCCGCGTCTTCTCCAGGTGAATGCTATATAGAGCGTCCTTTTCCTCGTACACCTTGTCGAACTTCTCAGTACCGAGGGCGTGCCGCCAAAGCGTGTCCGAGCGCTTCGTCGTGGCGTCTTCGGTGACCAGGAACAGCGTCTTGTTATCCGCGGCCCATTCGACGGAATCCACGCGTTCGTAAGTGTCCGCAAACGTCTTGCCCGAACGCAGGTCCTTCACATTCAACTGGTACTGCCGGAAGCCGACGAAGTCCGTCGTATAGGCCATCAGGTTCTGGTCGTCGCTATAGGCGATGGCTCCGATGGAGACGAACTTCTTGCCTTCGCCGAGCTCGTTCGGGTCCAGCAGAACCTCCTCGTGACCGTCCGGGCCATGCTTGCGGCAATAGATCGGATACTGCTTCCCTTCCTCGGTACGCGTGTAGTACAGGAAATCGCCGCGGTGGGCGGGCACGGCCATGTCGGTCTGCTTGACGCGTCCCAGCATCTCTTTGTACAGCGTGTCCTGAAGAGGCTTCAAGTCCCGCGTCATCGCCTCGGTGTAGGCGTTCTCCGCCTCAAGGTAATTGACCACATCCGGGTTCGTTTTCTCGCGCAGCCAGAAGTAATTGTCCGTGAGGGTAGCCCCGTGCCGGACTTCCTCGTGCGGGACGCGCTTAGCAACGGGCGGGGTCGGCTGTGCCACGAGCAGAAGACTGGAGACGAGGAACAGGCCGGTGGAAAGAAAACGCATGGAGAGCATAGGGATTAGCAATCTTGATGGTAAGCCCATCAGGATTCAAAATACAGGAATCGCGGTTGTAGCGGGTCTCGGAAGTACCAGTCCGCACGGTCTGCCTGCCTCAAACCCGGGGTGTCCCGCCGCCCCCGGGCCTACATGTATTCCGGCGCCGGTATCCCTAGAATCCCCAGCGTGGACTCCAACTGCTTGCGGAAATAGTCGGTCATCCACAGCAGGAAGGCGCGCTTCTCCGGGTCCGCTTCCGTCAGCACCTGATAGTCGTGGTAAAACACGTTGAACGACTGGGCCAGCGTGAATGCGTACTTCGCCACAGCGGCGGGTTCGCCACTCGCAAGCGCGCTTTCGATCGCCTTGAACGCCTTCGACGCCGCCACCAGCAATTGCCAGCAGTTCTCGTCCGCCAACTGGCGTCCCATGGCCGCCGCGTCGAGCACCGTCGCGAAATCGGGCAGCGTCAAGCCGCGTTCCGCGAATTTCCGGAAGATGTTCCGCGCACGCACGGCCGCGTATTGGACGTATGGTCCCGTCTCGCCTTCAAAGCTGAGCGCCTCCTGCAGGTCGAACGCGATCACGGTGTTGCGAGTGAACTTCAGCAGGAAATAGCGCAGTGCCCCGACCGCGATATCGCGGGCCACGGCGGCCCGGTCCGCAGCGCTTTTTTCGGCGTGGCGCGAGTCCACCTCGTAGCGCGCTTTCTCGGTCAGTTTGTCGATCAGGTCGTCCGCCTTCACGCCGAGTCCGAGACGGCCGGAAACCAGCACGTAGGGCTTCTGCTTGTCTTCCTCACTGACGGGAATCTCCAACTCGACGCACGTGCGCGGAGTCAGGGCGACCATCTCGTAGCCGAAGTGAACGGACTTCTCCGCCTGATCGGGGAACCCTAGCGCGCGCAGCCCCGCCACGACCACGTCCTGCAAGTAAGACTGGCGCGAGTCGATAACGTTGTAGACCTCGGTCCCGTGACCAAATTGCGGCGACACACCGTCGTACGGCTCGCTCGTGGCGACCCAGGCGACATGCCCGTCGTCGTAAGTCCGCAGCGGTTTGTAGTGGAAGTCCTTGCCCAGAATGCCGAACTTCCACATCTGATACGCGATGTCTTTGCCGACGTAGGTGACGGTCCCGTTCGAGCGTACGATCACCTTGGAATCCTCGTCACCCGCGTTCTCGCGGAAGTGCGAGCCCGCCATGACGTAACAGCCCGCGTTCTTGCCTTCCGTTTCGAGGTAGATCGCGCCGCGCTCCTTCAGCAGTTCGAAGGCGGTGGCCCAGAACTGCAGGTGCAGAATCTCACTCTCGCGCGGCAGCACGTCGTAGGTGATGCCCAGGCGCAGCATCGTGGTCAGATGGCATTCGACAATCGCGTCGGCAATCAGATGTCCTAGTTCGGCCACCACGCCTGCGCCGCTCTCGATGTCGTGCAGGGCGTCGCGCTGCAATTGTTTCGCCTCGGAATGGGACTTGTAATACAGCGACGTGGCGGCGTAGAGATCCCAGCAATAGTAATCGAACCGGCCGGCCGCGATGAGCGCGCGGACATCGTCCGGCGTCTTGCGTTCCAGTTGGTGGAATCCCACAACCACATCGGCGACTTGAACGCCGGTGTTGTCGATGTAGTTTTGAACCTCGACCTTGCGGCCGCAGGCGCGCAACATGCGGACAAAAGTGTCTCCCAGAACCGCGTTGCGCAGGTGGCCGATGTGCGCCGCTTTGTTCGGATTGATGTTAGTGTGCTCGACGATCACCTTGCCCGGAACGATCACGGAGGGAACGTCCTCGCCGCGCAGCAGGCCTTCGGCGTAGGCGCCGCGGTCCAGGCGCAGATTAAGAAATCCGCCGCCGGCGATCTCGATGGAAGCGACTCCCGCGATGGGCGGCAATCCGGCCGCGATCTCCGCGGCAATGGCGCGCGGCGCTTTGCGTAACTGGCGCGCCAGACTGAAAGCGACCGGCAAGGCAAACTCGCCAAACGACGATTCTTTGGGCTGCTCTACGGCAATCGGCGGCAACTCCGCGACCTGTCCCGACAGGTATGCGGTAACGCCTTCGCGGATTCTACGTTCAATGACTGCAAACACAATATTCATCGTATCAGGCAGCTTGCGGGAACTTGCCCGCCGCACATGGGTTTAGAATGTATCTGGCCTGTCGCGCGACCTCTATGCAATCCCACAGCGATGACGTTCCGCTCTGCGTGGACCTCGACGGCACGCTGGTCGCAACCGACACGCTGCACGAAGCGTTGATTATCGCGGTCAAGCGCAACCCTCCGCTCCTGTTTCGACTCCCCTTCTGGCTCGCTCGCGGCAAGGCCGGGTTTAAGCGCCGTCTGACCGCCGAGGCCGCCATCGACTGTTCCCTGCTCCCGTACAGGTCCGAGTTCATGGATTGGCTGCGCGATCAGAAATCCGCCGGGCGCAAGCTATGCCTGGTCACGGCTTCCGACCAGCGCGTGGCGGATGCCGTTTCGTCCCACCTGGGCCCGCTGTTCGACGAAGCGTGGGGCAGCGACGGGAATCGCAACCTCTCCGGCAGCCGCAAGCAGCGCTTTCTGGTGGAGCGTTTCGGAGAAAAGGGCTTCGACTACGCGGGCGACGGCGTCATCGACATGCCTGTTTGGAGCAGTGCGCGCCGCCCGATCGTGGCCGGCGCATCGCGGGAGTTGGAGGCCCAGGTCGAGGTGGAATTCCCGACCGCCCTGGTCTTCCCGTCCCTGCCCTTCAGCCTCCGCACCATCGCCCGGGCCATGCGCGTCCAGCAATGGGTCAAGAACGTCCTAGTGCTCACCGTCCTGTTGACCTCTCACCGGCTGTTTGACTCGAGCCTGTGGCTGTCGGCGCTGCTGGCTTTCTTCGCGCTCAGCTTCTGCGCCTCGTCGATCTACATCATCAACGACCTGCTGGATTTGGAATCGGACCGCAAGCATCCCAGGAAGCGGAAACGCCCTTTCGCCAGCGGCGCTCTACCGGTCGCGGCCGGCGTGGCGATTGTCCCGTTCCTGCTGGCGGCCGCGCTCGTGCTCGCGTTCTGGCTGCCCCCGCCCGCCCGCCTGATCCTGTCCGTTTACCCGGTCATTTCGGTGACCTATAGCTTTTACCTGAAGCGCAAGCCTTTGGTGGACGTTTTCACGCTCTCGGGCCTCTACACCATTCGCGTCCTGCTGGGCGCGGCGGCCACCGGAGTCCTGTGTTCGCAGTGGCTGATGGGCTTCTGCACCTTCCTGTTCCTAAGCCTGGCCTTCAGCAAACGCGCGTCGGAATTGATCGGCCTGCAGCAGCGCCACGCTACGGCCGTCTCGGGCCGGGCCTACTTCGTTTGGGACCTGGCCGCGGTCCAATCCTCCGGTATCGCCAGCTGCTTCACCGCGGGCATCATTCTCACGCTCTATATCCAAAGCAAGGAAGTGCACAACCTGTATCGCGAACCGCAATGGCTGTGGGTCGTGGTCCTGGGGGTGATCTTCTGGCTGCTGCGCGTGTGGCTGGTCGCCTCGCGTGGCCAACTCGATGAGGACCCCGTGCTATTCGCGGTGCGCGACCCAATGAGTTACGCCCTCGCCGCGTTCCTGGGCGGGGCCGTGCTGTTGGCCCGCTCCGGGTGGATCGCCATGCCCGGCATCGAGTAGCGCCACCATCTCAAACCGGCCGCTTTTGACACGAACACTACAATGGAGAAGATGCCACACGGAATCAGCCGCGCCGCCGAGTTTAGAGAACTGCTGGGGAAACGGGCTATCGTCGCCGACGGCGCCATGGGCACCGTCCTCTACTCCAAGGGCGTCTTCATCAACCGCTGCTACGACGAACTGAACATCACCAGTCCGGCTCTGGTCCTCGATATTCATAAGGATTACGTGCGCAACGGCGCAGAGATTCTGGAGTCCAACACCTTTGGCGCGAACCGGCTGCGCCTCGCCAACTTCGGCATCGCCAACAAGACCGTCGAGATCAATCAGGCCGGCGTCCGTCTGGCTCGCGAGGCGGCGCAGGAGCGCTCCGACGTGTTCGTGGCGGGCGCCCTCGGTCCACTGGGTGTGCTGTTGGAACCGCTCGGTCCGACTTCGCTGGCGGAGGCGCGTGCGGTCTTCCAGGAGCAGATCCAGGCCTTGGTGGAACAGGGCATCGACCTGCTCGTTCTCGAAACCTTCCAGCATCTCAACGAACTGCGCGAAGCCCTGGCCGCCGCCCGCGAGGTCGCTGGCCCTGAAACTGTGCTGGTGGCGCAGGTCACCATCGACGACGAGGGTAACCTGCACGACGGCACGAAGACGGCGACCTTCGCGAAGTTCCTGGAAGCATCCCCCGCCGACGTGGTCGGCATCAATTGCTCGGTCGGCCCGAAGGCCACTCTCGAAACGCTGGAACGCGTGATGCAGTTCACCGGGAAGCCCACCTGCGCGATGCCGAACGCGGGGCACCCTGCCCTGGTGGACGGCCGCAACCTGTACCTGTGCTCGCCGGAGTATATGGCGCAGTACGCCCGCCGCATGCTGTGGGCTGGAGTGCGCATCGTGGGCGGCTGCTGCGGCACCACGCCCGAACACATCAAAGCGATTCGCAGTGAGATTCGCTCGCTGCAGCCGGGTCAAAGCGCCGTCCAGGCCAGCGTCGAGGAGAAGAAAGACGCCGTCCAGGCCATGCCGAAGGTCGCCGTGGCGGCGAAGTCCTCCGTCGGCGCTAAGCTCGCGGCGGGCAAGTTCGTGGCATTCGTGGAGATCCTGCCGCCGCGCGGGGTGAATGCCAGCAAGGAAATCGAGGGCGCGCGGCTGTGCAAGCAACACGGCATCGACGCCATCAATGTGCCCGATGGGCCGCGCGCCAGCGCCCGCATGAGCGCGCAGGTCACCTGCCAGTTGATCGAGCGCGAGGCTGGCATCGAGTCCGTGCTCCACTTCTGCTGCCGCGATCGCAACATTCTCGGCATCCAGAGTGAGTTGTTGGGCGCTCACGCCGCCGGCATCCGCAACCTGATCTGCATCACCGGCGACCCGCCCCGCATGGGCAGTTACCCGGACGCGACGGCGGTCTTCGATGTGGACTCCATCGGTCTCGCCAACATCGTCAACGGCCTCAACCAGGGGCTCGACATCGGGGGCAACCCGATCGGTTCGCAAACCGCGCTGCTGCTCGGCGTCGGCGCCAACCCGGGCGCGTTGAACATGGACGTGGAGATCCGCCGCACCGAGTGGAAGATCCAGGCGGGAGCCGAGTATATCGTCACTCAACCCGTTTTCGACGTCCACCAGCTGGAGGAATTCGTCAGGCGCATCGCGGGCTTCCGCGTCCCGGTGCTCGCCGGGATCTGGCCCCTGACCAGCTTCCGCAACGCCGAGTTCATGGTGAACGAGCTGCGCGTGCCCGTGCCGGCTGAGTTCATGGAGCGCCTGAAATCCGCCGATAGCCCGGAAAAGGCCCGCGCCGAGGGCGTCGCAATCGCCCAGGAGATGGTCCGCCGGGTCCGGCCCTTGGTGGACGGGGTTCAGCTGAGTGCCCCGTTTGGCCGGTACAACCTCGCGGTCGAGGTTGCCGCTGCGATTGGCCCGCGCTAGACTTGCAAGTTGACCTGCACGCTCCTTCGGATGAAGCGTGCGTTCAATAACTTACGTGACGCCAACCGACCTGCTCGAAATCGACCAGCATGATCCTGCTCCCGAGGCTATCGCCCGGGCGGCCGCGCTCATCAGGAAGGGTGGCATCGTCGCCATTCCGACAGACGCGCTCTACACGATCGTCTCTGACCCTTTCAACTTGCAGGCCGTGCGGGCGGTCTTCGCCGCCAAGGGTCGCGAGTCGCTCTATTCGCTGCCCTTGCTGGTGACGGATTTCATGATGGCGGAGGAGTTGGTGACGGACCCGCCAGTCCGCTTCAACCTGCTGGCGCGCCGCTTCTGGCCGGGCCCGCTGACCATCATCGTGCCGGCCTCGGCCAAAGTGCCCTTGCGCGTCACCGGCAACACGGGCCGCCTGGGCCTGCGCCAGTCCCGGTCCAAGGTAGCCGGCGCGCTGCTCGAATTAATGGGCCAGCCGCTGGTCGCCACCAGCGCCAACTTCACCGGCTCGCCGACCTGTGCCAGCGGCATCGAAGTCTTCGGCGTGTTAGACGGCCGGATCGACCTGGTCCTGGACGGCGGTCACTGCGCGGGCATGGGCGCGACCACGGTGGATATCACGGAGCCTTACTGGCGTCTGATCAAAGAGGGCGCCATCCCCGAACGCGACATCGCCGACTGCCTCAAGCACGCCTGAAGTCCACTCACAGGTCTGGCGGGGCATGGCATCCCCCCACCAGCAAACGGTCAATCAGGTCGTCTCGATAGCCACACTCGCCGCCGTCAGCCCCACAGCCTCCGCGCGCAGCGTGACGGCTCCAGGACCGCCCACGGGCCGCACCACGGCCAGACACCTGCCTCTGAAGGTCGTGCGCCGGGGTTGGCGGAAACTGGCCATGTCGCGCGGGTTCGCATTCCCCACACCGGCCAATTCCGCGGGGCCTTTCAGGCTGAAGTTGACCGCAACCGCCGCGTCCGGCACGACGTTGCCCTCCTGGTCGAGTACCTCGACGGTGACGTAGGACAGCGCATTGCGATTCGCGCGGATCTGTACCCGGTCGGCTCTGAGTGCGAGTCTCGCCGGTTTCCCCGCGGTTTTGAACGCCAAAACGGCGATTTCCTTGCCGTTCTTCATGGCAATCGCCTTCAACTCGCCCGGCGCGTAGGCAACCTCAAACTCGGCGCGCAGCTTCGTTTCGGCCGACACCGGGCTCTTCGCAATGCGGGTGCCGTTCAACTCGAGATGGACCTCGTCCCCCGAGCTATAGACCCGCACTTTCAGCTTCTTGCCTTCTGCGCCGGGCCAGGTCCAACTCCGCAGTTCGTCGGACCAGCCCCACCTGCTGAGCACTTCGGTCTGCCCCGCGGGGATGGGCTTTTGCACCGCCATCTCGAGCTTGCTGTTGCCCCAGACCACGTCGCGATAGTACGACTGCGGCTTCTTGCCTCCGGTCACATCCAGGTCGCCGCACCAGGCGTTGAACCAAGGGAACGGCATCGAATCGGTATTCTTGCTGCCGCTGAGCGAGGAATTTCCGAGGCCGCTTTCGCCCAGGTAGTCCATGCCCGTCCAGACGAAATCGCCAATCACATACGGGTGCTTCTGCACCGCCTGCCAGTTCTCGAAGGCCTCCACCGGAAACGACTCCGTGCCCATCATCATGCGCTGCGGGAACAACTCGTGGTCCGGCTCGTAGTGTTTCCACTCGTAGTTGTAGCCACCCACGTCGAGGTGCTCGAAGGCTGGAGCGGACTCGGCCCAGTCCCGCCCGGGCTTCTCCCAGAACCCGCAAATCGCGGCCGTGACCAGCCTGCCTGGGTCGAGGCGTTTGGCCGCTTCCGAGAGCCTTTCCGCGATCGCCACGCCCTCCGGATCGGCCCGCTCCGGGATCTCGTTGCCGATGCTCCAGAACAGGACGCTGGGATGGTTGCGGTCGCGCAGCACCATACTCTCGAAGTCGCGATCGCCCCATTTGGCAAAATAGTTGTGGTAATCATCGGGGTTCTTGGCGACTGTCCACATGTCGAAAGCCTCGTCGATCACCACCATCCCCAGCCGGTCGCAGGCATTCAGAAACGCGGGCGACGGCGGGTTGTGGCTGGTGCGGATGGCGTTGAACCCGTTGCGCTTCATCAACTCCACGCGCCGCTCTTCCGCCCGGTCGATGGCCGCCGCTCCCAGCACCCCGTTGTCGTGGTGCATGCAGGCGCCCTTCAGCTTGAAGCTCTCACCATTGATGCGCAGTCCGTGGAAGGGGTCAACATCGACCGAGCGGATGCCAATGGGCAGGCTGTAACGGTCCAGTACGATGTCGCCGGATGCAACCTCGATCGCAACCCGGTAGAGCCGGGGGGTCCTGGGCGACCAGAGTTTCGGCTCCAGCACCGCCATTGCCAGAACCACTTCGCCCTGATCTTCCTTTTCGATCGATTCCACACCCTCCCGCACGCCCACTTCGTTCCCTTCCGGATCCAGCAGGCGGAAACGCACGATCACGTTCTCGGACACCGTGCCGAGGTTCTCCAGTCGCGTGACCACTTTCACCATGGCGCTCTCCCGGCTGACATCCGGCGTTGTCACCTGGATGCCCCACTGCGGGATGCGGACGCGGCGCGTAACGACCAGACGGACGTGCCGGTAGATGCCGGAGCCCGAATACCAGCGGCTGTTCTTGCCTTCGTTGCGCACGCGCACGGCGATCACGTTGTCACCGTCTCGTTTCAGGTGCGGCGTCAGGTCAAACGCAAAACCCATGTAACCGTAAGGGTGCTGGCCCAGCAGTTCCCCATTCAGCCAGACCTCGGCATTCATGTAGACGCCGTCGAAGTCGAGCTCAACGTGGGCCTGGGATGGCAGTTTGTCGGCTGAGAAATGCTTGCGGTACCAGCCCGTCCCGCCGACCACCCAGCCGGTCGCGCCCTGGCCCTGGCTCAACTCGGCGTCGAACGGTCCGACCTGAATTGGATTCGTCGTCCCAGGCACCGTCTTCCCGGCGGCTCCAGGCCGCACCGGCAGATCTTCAATGCTCCAGTCATGCGGAAGGTCCAGCGTGCGCCACTCCGCATCGACGAAACCGGGCTTTTCGGCCCCGGCCGCGTCCCCCCGGAAGAACAGCCAACCGTCATCGAGGGGTTGGTTGCGAGGAGTCAGTGTAACCGCCGTCCCGGACGGTGCAACCTTGGCCGGTGTTTCGGGGGCAGCGGATGGCCCCTGGGCCGCCTCCGCGGAGAGCGTGGCGAGGGTGAACCCGGCGAGGCCCGCCAGCACCTGCCTGCGTCCCGGATCAGCGACCGGAGTCGCCCCAGCAGCCTCCACGCCAGCCGGTTTGCCGATTGTGCTCATAGACTTACTCCTCAATACTCGCCCCTGCGTGGTTGGCCCGGAGGGCGCCGCCCACCAAGGCCCATGCCATCCATTATGCCGATTGCTGCCGAGCGATGCTCCAAGTGCATAGAATGGTTCGCATGGCATCTTCCCGGCGACATTTCCTGCAGGCCGGCGGCGCGGCGGGCCTCGGGCTCCCCGCGATCCTCTCGTCGCAGGCTTTGGCCCAGACACCGGCCAACGACAAGATTCAATTTGCGACCATCGGCTGCGGCATTATGGGCTCCGGCGACACCTCCACTGCGCTGAGCGTGCCCGGCACGAAACTGGTCGCCGTGTGCGACGTTTACGAGGGCCGGTTGATCCGCGCCAAGGAGCAGTGGGGCAACGACGTCTTCACCACGCGAGACTACCGCGAAGTGCTCTCGCGCAAGGACATCGACGCCGTCATCATCGCCACACCCGACCACTGGCACGCCCAGATCACACAGGACGCGCTGGCAGCGGGCAAGGACGTCTACTGCCAGAAACCCATGGTTAAGCAATGGCAGGACGGCCACAAAGTGATCGACGCCGCCAGGAAGTACAACCGCATTCTGCAGGTGGGCAGCCAGTGCGCCAGCTCCGTAGTGTACAAGAAGGCGCAGGAGCTGTTCCGCTCCGGCGCGATCGGTCAGCTCAGCACCGTCGAGGCCTGGATCGACCGCAACTCCGCCCTCGGCGCCTGGCGCTATTCGATTCCGCCCGACGCCAGTCCCGCCACGCTCGATTGGGATCGCTTTCTGGGCAGCGCACCCAAACGTCCTTTCGACGCGCAGCGTGCTTTCCAGTGGCGCAATTGGAGCGATTACGGCACTGGCGTCGCGGGCGACCTGTTCGTTCACCTGTTTACCGGAATCCACTTCATCACCAGTTCCATGGGACCGGTGCGGGTGTTCGCCTCCGGCGGGCTGTACTTCTGGAAGGGCGATCGCGACGCCCCGGACATCGTGGTGGGCCTGTTCGACTACGAGAAGACCGAGAATCACCCGGCCTTCAATCTCGCTTTGCGCGTGAACTTCGTCTGCGGCGGTGGCGAGACCTCGGGCTTCAAGTTCACCGGCAGCGAGGGTGTGATGCGGGTGGCCCACGGCGTCACGGTGACCAAGCCCCCCAAGCCCAGCGAACCGGGGATGACTCCCGGACAGTTTTCGAGCGCTACGGCGAAGAACATCATCGCCGAGTACCGCGCGAAGTATCCCGAGAAGGTGGTCAACGCCGATAACCTCGAACTCTCGGAAGAAGAGACCTTCCTGCCGCCGCACGGCTACTCCAACGATTTCGCGCACCATACGAATTTCTTCAACTCCGTGCGTTCGCGCCAACCCGTGGTCGAGGACGCCACCTTCGGCCTGCGCGCCGCAGGGCCGGCCCTGCTGGCCAACATGAGTTACTACGAGAACCGCCTGAAGCAATGGGATCCCGTCAATATGCGGGTTGTGGAAGTGTAAACGGGAGGACGAAGCATTATGATGGCCAACGATAATCTCCGGATCGCACTGCTCGGCTCGGGCGGCATGGGACAGGGCGACGTTAAAGACGCATTGAAGGTTGAGGGTGTCGAAATCGGGGCGGCCGCGGACGTCTACGATTCCCGTCTGGACCGCATGAAGGAACTCTACCCCGGGATCGTGACCTCCCGCGATTACCGCGAGATCCTGGCGCGCCCGGACATCGACGCCGTGATCGTAGCGACGCCCGATCACTGGCACGCGCAGATCACCATCGACGCTCTGGCGGCGGGCAAAGACGTCTACTGCGAAAAGCCGATGGTGCAGAAGATGGAAGACGGCAAACGCGTTATCGCGGCCGCCAAAAAGAGCGGCAAGATCTTCCAGATGGGCAGCCAGTACGCCAGCGCCCACGCCTTCCAGAAGATCCGCACGCTGCTCGCCTCCGGGGCGATCGGCGAGTTGAACATGGTGGAGGCCTGGCTCGACCGCAACACCGCGCTGGGCGCCTGGCAATATTCAATTCCTTCCGATGCAACGCCGCAAAACGTGGACTGGGACCGCTTTCTGGGCAACGCGCCGAAGCGTCCGTTCGAGCCCATCCGGCTGTTCCGCTGGCGCAACTATCGCGACTACGGCACCGCCGTGGCCGGCGATCTCTACGTCCACCTGTTCACTGGATTGCACACCGCGACGGGCGCACTCGGACCGAAACGCATTTATTCCACCGGCGGACTCCGCTATTGGAACGACGGCCGCGACGTTCCCGACACGCAGATCGGCGTGATCGACTACGACAAGAGCGAACACCATCCTCAGTTCCAGTTCATGCTGCGGGTGAACTTCAAGAGTTCCAAGCCCGACGAGGACTTCGGCTACCGCTTCATCGGCAGCGAAGGCACCATCACGACCGATGTCTCCTCGCATGTCACCGTGAACCGCACGCCGCGCGAGCAGGAACCCGGCAACACCGCCGACACGTTCTCGAAGCAAATCGAAGCGCAGGTGCTGCGCGAATACGCCGCAAAATATCCGAAACAGACGCCTACCCCGGCTTCGCTCGGCGGCCCTTCGGAGCAGCGCTTCACCGTGGTGAAGGATGCGCACATGATTCACATGCGCAATTTCATCGACGCGGTCCGGAGCCGGAAACCGTTCTTCGAAGACGCCGAATTCGGCTTTCGGGCGACCGGTCCGGCCCTGCTCTGCAACACCAGCTACTTCGAAAAACGCGTCTGCTTCTGGGACGCCGCGACCATGACGGCCTCCTGATCGGGAGCCGTCTCAAATCCGCGAGTCCGGTCCCGTTTGGTCGGCATCAAGACCTGTCAAAGCCATGGCTCAAACGGACTCCATCACGGCTTCGAGAGCAACTGGCAATACGGGGTTGAGATGGCGTGTGCCGTTGGCCTTGATCGCGGTCCCGTTTTTCGTACCCGCCGTGATGACATTGGTCATAGCGCGCTCAGACGGTTCTAGTCCCGATCTGAACGACTACTTGGGCAACTTGATGCTGTACGGCACCTTCACCTTCTTCGCGATGGTGATCCTCGGCTTGCCCCTGCTATGGCTTTACCTTCGCCTGAACCAGAGGTCCTTTCTGGCATTCGCGTTCGGCGGCGGGTTGTGCGCCATTCCCCCAGCTCTAGTCGGGTCTGGACGGCCTACGCAGTTGTCCACGCTAATGTTCTATTTTGTCATCGGCGTAATTGCCGGCCTGACGTTCCGGCTGATTTTGTTCGGCGTGCGGCGTGACGCACCGGACCGGGAAGTTTGAGCTCTCGATTTACCTGCGGTCCCCGTCATGGTCAGCGTCCACATGCGCCTGAGCCTCAGCGCTGAGTTTCACGATGTCCGGCTTGCGCGCCGGTACGGGGGGAGTTGCTTCCCGGCTCTTCCTGCTGTTGGCCGCCGCCACACCCTCTTGCGAGCCCGCCTGGACCGGCTGAACGGGAGCCGTGTGCTGCGTTCCGATCGTCATGGCCTGTATCTCCTTATATTCCGCCTATCGGCGGTCGCTGACCGACCATGAGGAATTAATCCTTGTCAAGCGTCGAAGCAACCCTGGCGCGCGTGGATTGTCAGACGTAAACTGTTGAAACCCGGCCCATAAGAGGCTTGACGCAGCCATTGGGTGTCGCGCACCATGGGGGGATGAAGAGAACATTTTTGGGTTTGTTTGTTCTCGCTGGCCTGGCCGTTCCCGTGCAGGCCCAACTGCCGATCGGCTTCGGGCTGAAGGGCGGCGCGCGCCTGACGGACTTCACGCAGGATTTCAGCGGGGTCATTGGACAGACCACCAAGCAGGACCACGTTTACACCCTGGGCCCATACGCTGAATTGAATCTGCCCATCGGGTTCTCGCTCGAAGCGGATCTGCTCTACAAAAAGTCCGGGGCGACATTCGCGCAGGCGTTCTCGCCCAGTCTCGCCACCCGTCAGTTCAACTTCGACTCCTTTGATATCCCGATCCTGGTCAAGAAGCGCTTCGGTGAAAAAGGCATCTTCTTCCGGCCCTTTGTGGATGGCGGTATCGCGAATCGCTATTCCACGGGTTTGCCCGGAACGGCCTCTCTCACCAACCCGCTGGGCACAGGCACGCATGGCGGCTGGCAGGAAGGGCTGGTCCTCGGCGGCGGCGTGGAGTTCAAAGTCCTGATCGTGAAGATTTCCGGTGAGCTGCGCTGGACGCGCTACGGCAACATCTCGGCCTCCACGCTACCCAAGCTCAACGCCAATCAGGCCGAACTGCTGATCGGCGTCGGCTTTTAAGCGCAGACTCGCATCGAAACCTGTCGCGCGCGCCCGGCCTCCCGCACGCTACAATCGCAGCAATTATGCAGAGACTGCTGGGACGGCTCGCCTGGGTGTTGGTGTCGGCGCTGGGAGCCTTATGTCTGGGCGGCATCGCCATCCATCGCGGCGAACCCATCAACAGCATCTGGTTGGTTCTCGCCGGTGCCTGTACCTTCCTGGTCGGCTATCGTTTTTACGCCGGTTTCATCGCCGCCAAAGTGCTGTGCCTGGACGACCGGCGCGCCACACCCGCCGAGCGTCTGCGCGACGGGCACGATTTTGAACCGACCAACAAGTGGATCCTGTTCGGTCATCATTTTGCCGCCATTGCCGGGCCCGGACCGCTAGTGGGACCGACGCTGGCCGCGCAGTTCGGCTACCTCCCCGGCACGCTCTGGATCATCCTGGGGGCCGTGATTTGCGGGGCGGTGCAGGATTTCGTCGTGCTGTTCTGCTCCATGCGGCGCAACGGCAAGTCGCTGGGCCAGATGGCCCGGGAGGAACTCGGGCGGACCGGCGGTGTCGTCGCGATGATTGCGGTTCTCGCGATCATGGTGATCCTGCTCGCAGTGGTCGCACTGGTGGTCGTCAACGCTCTCAAGGACAGCCCCTGGGGCGCCTTCACCATCGCCGCCACCATGCCGATCGCCGTGCTGATGGGCCTGATGCTGCGCTATTGGAGACCGGGAAAAGTGCTCGAAGTCTCGCTGGTCGGCTTCGTGCTGGTCGTGGCCGGCGTCTTTGGCGGACAGTGGGTTAGCCGCTCGGCGCAGTTCGCCCCGTGGTTCACCTTCGGCGCACTCACCCTCGCCGCCTGCATCGTGGTTTACGGCTTTGTGGCCAGCGCCCTGCCCGTGTGGCTGCTGCTCGCGCCGCGCGACTACCTGAGCACGTTCGTGAAGCTCGGCGTCGTGATGTTGCTCGCCGTGGGCATCCTGGCCGTGCGGCCGCAGCTCCAGATGGCCCCGCTGACGCGCTTCATCGACGGCACCGGCCCCATCTTCGCGGGCAAGATCTTCCCGTTCTGTTTCATCACCATCGCCTGCGGAGCCATCTCGGGATTCCACTCGCTGATCTCGTCCGGCACGTCGCCGAAGATGATCGCCCGCGAAAGCCACGCCCTGCCGGTCGGCTACGGGTCGATGCTGCTGGAGGGCTTTGTCGCGCTGATGGCGATGATCGCCGCGTGTGTCCTGGAACCGGGCGTGTTTTTCGCCGTCAACTCGCCGGCGGGCATCGTTGGCGCCAGCCCGCAGGCGGCCGTCGCAACCATCACCGCCTGGGGCTTTCCCGTGACCGCCGATCAGATGGCTCATCTCGCGCGGCACGTCGGCGAGCAGACTCTGTTTGCCCGCACCGGCGGAGCGCCCTCGCTCGCCCTCGGCATGGCGCACATCTTCGCGCGCGGAGTCGGCGGAGACGCCATCCTGGGCTTCTGGTACCACTTCGCGATCATGTTCGAAGCGCTCTTCATCCTGACGATTCTGGATGCCGGCACGCGCGTCGGCCGGTTCATGCTGCAGGACTTGCTGGGGCACGTCTACGCACCCTTCCACCGCATCGGCTGGATGCCCGGCGTGATCCTAGCCAGCGCGGCCATGGTCCTGGCCTGGGGCTACTTCCTGTTTCAGGGCGTGCAGGATCCGCTGGGCGGCATCAACTCGCTGTGGCCCCTGTTCGGCATCGCCAACCAACTGCTGGCCACCATCGCGCTTTGCCTGTGTACCACCATCCTGATCAAGCTGCATCGCGCCCGCTACATGGGTATTACTTTGGTACCACTGGCCTGGCTGGTCGCGGCCACCTTCGCCGCCAGTTGGCAGAAGATCTTCTCCGCCGTTCCCCGCATCGGCTTCCTGGCCCAGGCGAGCCAGTTGCAGGCCAGGCTCGACGCCGGACTCGTGGTTGCGGCGAAGATCGGCGAGACCCGTACGCTGATCTTCAACGCCCGCCTCGACGCCGTGATGTGCGGCCTGTTCCTGGTGATGTCGGCCGTGGTGCTGGCCGACTCCATTCGACTTTGGGCCGGCATTCTCGCGGGCAGCCGCGACGCCCGCACGAGCGAAGCGCCCTTCGTGCTGTCGCAGTGGAACGCGGAGGAGATCTGATGCGCCGCCTATTCGCTTTCGTGCTCTGCCTGCTGCGCGAGATCGGCGACGAGAACGCTTACCGGCGCCATCTTGCGGCCCACGGATTGGCTCACTCGGCCGAGCATTGGCGCAGCTTCTTCGACGCGAAAGCGCGAGCCCGCTACCAGCGCGCCAAGTGCTGTTGAATGCGCGGCCAGTCGCCGGCCTCAGCCCAGTTTCTCTTCCACGCTGCGGATCTTGTCGTCCATCGTCTGCTCGCGATCGGTGCGTGTGCCGAAGCGCATGCTGCTCGAAATGCGCACGACGCCCATGGCGTGCAGCGTCTCGTGGCAGCGTTTGATGGCGGCGAATACGTCATCCCACTCCCCTTCGAGATTGGTGCCGTAGGCGTGCAGCTTCGTCTTGAGTCCGGCCTCCGCGAAGATGCGCTCGCAGACGCTGACTTCCTTCGAAACGGACAGGCCGGCGCCCATCGGGATCACGCAAATATCGGCGATGACTTTCATAAACTTCCTTCCAAATCGGCGATCGCACCTTGGGCTCCCGGCCTCGCGCAGATCACTCGCCGCTCGCCTTCACTCTGAACTCGAACTTGTAGCCGAAGCGTTTCGAATTGTCGAGGTAGCGGACCCACTGCGGCTGCAAACGGTATAGGCGGCTGCGCGCAATCGCCGTCTGAAAGCTCGCGCCCAGTTGGAATCGGTCACAGTATGCCGCGACGATTTCGCCGCGCCCGGAACGCGCGGATACAACCACGACCGAGCCCCGCATCTGCACGCCGCGGATCTGCTTCCAGTCGTCGGTCGGAGCGTACATTGAGACCGCCGCCTCGGGCCGGTGCCTGAGGTTCCGGCTGTGCCGGGACGAAGCCGACGAGAGCCAGTACAGCCGCAGTTGCTCATCGGCGAAGTAGAACAGCGGCGCGGCGTGCGGCGTCCCGTCTGCGGCCGTCGTCGCGAGCGAGAGCGTGCTCTGGCTCTTGAGAAACGCCGCGACCTGCTCCCTGTGCGTCACATCCATCAGCTTAACCGTCCGTTTGCGTTGGCGTTAGCTCCAAAGCGATGCCGCGAGCACGCTGACTCGCTCATGAGTCTGCGACTGGGTACCAGTCCAGGCCCGCACGAAAGCGCGCAGATTCCCGCCAGGATGCCGATGAGCGATGGTATGGCCAGCACTCTCGCCGCACTTCCCTCCCCCGGTTCGCCGTCTTCGTGCTCGGTGTGCAGGCGCTTGCCGCTGGCCGCGCTCGCACTGCTTATGGCACTGTTCCCTCTCGCCTCCCCGGGAGCCGCCGTCCAAGACCGGGCCGGTGCGAAACAAACGACAATTCCGCCGCCTGACCTGGTCGGCGTGTGGCAGGGTCAGGGCCGTGTCGTGAACGGCTGGACCTCGATCCAGAGACTGCCCCTGAGTTTGACCATCCTCGAGGACGGCACCGTCACGGGCCGCATCGGCATCGCCAGCGTCGCGGGCGGAAGCTTCACGCAGATTACGAAAAAGAAGAACTCGGCCTACGTGCTAAGCGTGAACCTGGACGGCGCCTTGACGGAGGACGGAGTGATTCGAAGGACCTTCCGCCTCAGCCTCCGTCCGGAGGGGGACCGCCTTTCGGGCTCCGGCGCGAGCGACGGTTCAAAGCTCTTCCCAGGCGCCAGCCGAGAGACGATGCGCCGCTCCATGCGGCTGCAAGTGACGTCGGTCAGCCTGACGAAGCGCGCAGCGCAAGAGCCCGGCAACGTAGCCCGGCTTGCCAGGACAAAACTACCCGCATAGCGGTTGTAGAATCAGTGTGGCCCGCACGCTCACCGGCGAACGTCGCGCAGGCCGCCGGACACAACCATGCTGCAAACCTCGAACGAAGAACTCTACGCCGCGCGCCTCAACCGCTATGTCTCGGCCATGCACCTGGGGCAGCCCGACCGCGTGCCGCTGCGCCCCTTCGCGGCGGAGGTCACGGCACGCCACGCCGGCTTTACCTGCCAGGAAGTCACGCACGATTACCGCAAAGCGTTCGAGGCCGTCATCCGCTGCTGCCACGACTACGACTGGGATGCGACCGTCCCGAACATGGTCTATGTCTGGACTGGACTGACGCAAGCGGCGGGCCTGAAATACTACGGCGTGCCGGGCATCGACGTACCCGCCGACGTCTGCTTCCAATACCGCGAGCCGGCCGACCAGACTTCGTTTATGAAGCGCGAGGAGTACGACGACCTGATCGCCGATCCCGTGCGCTTCCTCTACGAAACATGGCTCCCGCGCGTCTCGTCCGACTTCTGCGAGCGCGGGCAGGCCGTGACCTTCCGCAACAATCTCGCCTTCGTCAAGAGCAGCATGGCGATGATGGACTACTTCACCGCGTTCGGTCCCCAGGTGGAGCGGATGCGGCGCGAGTGCGGCACCGTCTCGGCGATTTGCGGCATGTTGAAAGCGCCGCTCGACATCCTGGGCGACAAGTTCCGCGGCTATGTCGGACTGGCCTTCGACTTGATGGAGATCCCGGAGAAGGTCCAGCAGGCGTGCGAAGCCTTGATGCCGCACCTGGGCTATCTGGCCCTGACCGGAGCCGACCCGCAGCGGCAGGTGCCCATCCCCATCTGGATGCACCGCGGCTGCACGCCCTTCATCTCCAAGCAGCATTTCAAGAGCATCTACTGGCCCACCTTGAAGCCCATCGTGGAGGCACTCTGGGCGCAGGGCAACCAGACGCTGTTCTACGCCGAAGGCAAGTGGGACGCGCATCTCGAGGACTTTGCCGCCCTGCCCGAGCACAGCATCGTGTACCATCTGGATCGCACTTCTCCGGAGAAGGCGCACGCCATTCTGGGCCGGAAGTTCTGCCTCAGCGGCGGCGTGCCAAACGTGAATCTGGCCTTCTCGAAACCCGAAGAGATCCGCGCCATCTGCCGGCGGCTGATCGAGACCATCGGCGCCGAGGGCGGCTACGTGATGGACTCGAGCGCGATCATGCAGAACGACGCCACGCTCGAAAACCTGAAGGCGATGACCGACGCCGCGCGCGAGTTCGGCGTATACCGCTCGGAGTCGTCGCCATCGCCCGCCGTGCCGTCCGCGCCGTCCGCGACCGCGGGCCTGCCTGACTGGATCACGCGGGCAGTGCCGCGCCCCGGCGTGTGCTGCCCGTGGGCCGAGAAGCTCCTCGAACTGCCCCCGATTCAGGGCGACGAGGGTCTGGCCAGGAAGGTCTGGGAGGACATCGAGGGCCTGGGCTATCTGTACATCTGGCACCTGCTGCTCAGCTTCTGAGGGGCCTGCCCGTCCTATAATCGAGGACATCCGGCCTCATCGGACGCCCCTCTACAATGCCACTGGTCCCACTCGCGATCGAACAACTCCGCCCCTACGAAGCCGGGCTCAGCGCCGAGGCGGTCCGCGAGCGCTATGGGCTCGCGCGCATCGACAAACTTGCCTCCAACGAGAATCCGCTGGGGCCGTCTCCACTCGCCGTGGAGGCGATGCGGCGCTCCCTGGACCGCACGCACCTTTACCCGACCGGCGGACTGAAGCTGCGCGAACGCTTGGCGGGCATGTTCGATTTGAAAGTGCAGAACGTCATCGCCGGCAGCGGCTCGGAAGGCATCATGGCGGGCATCATCCGCGCCTTCCTGTGCGACGACGACGAGGTGCTGACCACCGATAACGCGTTCATCGGATTCCAGGTGCTCGCCAAGTCGCGCGGCGTGCGTTACCGGACGGTTCCCTACACGGACTGGCGCTACGACCTGCAGGCGCTGGCCGGCGCGATCAACGACAAAACCAAGATCATCTACCTCGCCAACCCGAACAATCCCACCGGCACTATCTTCTCCCGCGCCGAGTTCGACGCATTCTACGAGCACGTCCCACAGCGCGCGCTGATCCTGCTCGACGAGGCCTACTTCGAGTACGCCCGGCAATCGCCGCGCTACCCCGACTCGATGCATTACCGTTACGACAACGTGATCACGCTGCGGACGTTTTCGAAGGTCTACGGGTTGGCCGGGGTGCGCATCGGCTACGGCTTCGCGCACGAGGAACTGATCGGGAACCTACTCAAGATCAAGCTGCCTTTCGAGCCGAGTTCGGTGGCGGAAGCGGCGGGACTGGCGGCACTCGATGACGTGGAGTATCTGCACCGGACGCTGGAGTTGAATGCGCGCGGAATGCGGCTGTACCGCGAGGCGTTTGCAGCGCTGGGCCTGGAAGTGGTGGCGAGCGACGCGAACTTCGTCATGCTGCCCATGGCCAGCGCCGCGGTTGCAAAGACGGTGTTCGAAACCCTGCTCCGTGAGGGCGTCATCATCCGGCCGCTCGGGGCTTTCGGCCTGCCGCATTGCCTGCGCATCTCGACGGGGACGATGGAGCAAAACGAGCGCTGCTTGGACGCCGTTAGCAGGGCGCTGGCACACCCGCACGACCACGGTTCGGAACGCTAGCGGGCCAGTCGCGACTACGGCGCAATCCATGATCCCGGCTGATTTCCAGCAGTGAATCTTAGGGCTGGAATTGGCAAGCCGCTAATTTTAGCGGTTGCGGCTCGCAAGCTATTGATTCTTAAGGGGCGATTTCGCCAGACCGCTAAAGACTAGCGGTTTTTGTCCCTCGCCTCTAATTCGCCTTCACCGGAATCGTCACCGATCCGACCGTGCTGGACCCCTGATCGAGCACCAGCACGCGCACCTTCTGCACGCCCGCCGGAAGCGGATGATCCTGAGCCACGGGCACGCCGTTCTTCAGCGCCGCGTCGCGCTGCTCGCGCGTCATGTGGATGTTGAAGTTCGCCATGCTGGGCGTCCCGATCGGCCCGGCCGCGCCGAGGTCGGCCACCACGATGGTCAGCTGGTCTTCGAAGCTCCCGCCCTGCTCTTTCAACAGCAGGTCCGAGGCATTCGCGCGGAGCTGCAAGTGCGCGGGTTGTCCGGCGGGGCCCGCGACCAGACTCGCGTTGAGCCCGAGGTCGGGGGTATCGAACGGGCTCTGAAACGCCGCGACGAGCGCCGCCTGCTGACGCGCCGCAAGCGGGCGGGAATCGGGCAGGGCGTAGTAATACTGCTTGGCTTGCAGCTTCACGCCTTTGCGCTCGCACGTAACCTTCAACTTGTGAAATTTGTTGTCCAACTTCTCCGGCTGCGTTTCGTACACCAGCGTGTAGCTGCTGGCGGAATCGCTGGCCACGTGCGCCACGATCTTGGTGATCTCTTCCGCGTAGTAGGGCCGCGCCCCGGTCAGGGCCGACATCAGATCGGCGTCGCGATTGAGGTACGCATTCGGGCTGCTGGTGTAGGAGACGGGATTCACCTGGACCCGTGCCTTGTCCAGCGTGAAGCTCAGGTGCGGAACATACAGCGCGCACTCGATCCACTCGCCGTTGCAGGGCGTGTCGGGCTTCCAGATGTTGGGCACGCCGTTGGTGATCCACAGGATGTCGCGGCGTCCGGGCAGCGTCGCCAGTTGGTTGCCGACCGTCTCCAGCGCCACGTAGGTCTTCTTGACCACCTCTTCGTCGCTCATGCCCGCCGGGCGGACCGTGCGCGAGCCTTTCATCGTCTTGTCCAGCAGTTTGCCGAAGTCCTGGTGCCAGGTCTTGTCGTCGCCCGCGCCGCCGCCAATGGCGTGCAGCGGAGTGAGCGTTCCCTCCACCGTCAACAGATAGAAGTAGACCGACTCGCCGGACTCCATCTGCGGCACCCACTTGGCGAGGTTGTGCCACACGCTGTTGATGTCGATCATGTTCTTCACGTTCAACAGATCGAACAGAATCGCAGTCGCATGGGGCACCGCGCCGGAGGGGCGATTGGACGACTCGCCCGCTTGCGCGGCCAGCCCGGCGGCGCCGTTGTTGTGGAGGAAGAGTATGCGCTGCGCCGCCCCCTGGTCGACCACCTTGAAGTCGTCGGCGGTCAGGTCCGCGACCGGCTTGCCGTCACCGTCCACAGCGACAACGTTCAATTGAACGAGCGGGCCGCCTCCGGCCGCCGGCGCCTGGGCCCAGGTGCATGCAGCGCACGCGGCCAGCGCCAGAACGGTGATCAGCTTACGAGCCATTTTCGACATCCCTTTCCAAACCCGCGGCTCGGCTTCAGCGGCGCTTCACGGGTCCACAACCACATCCAAGACAATCATCTCCCGATTGCCTTCAATTCGTCTAGCCGCCAGGCTGTGGGTCAGGATGGTATCCTGCAGGCGGGTTGGTAACCCGCCTGCTTAGACTTCCAATAGGCCTTCCAGCGCCGGTCAACAACCAGCGCGCAGGCTGCCCTCCGGCCCAACTGCCTTAGCTCAGCGTCGCTGCTTTACGTCGGCCTTATGCCTTCTTTATGCCTTCCTGATACTTGCCCGATAGGCTTGGGTATTGAGGATGCGCAGGTCCCGTTGCCTGCCCCGAAACGCGTCCCTGGAACAGGGGACCAACCGGTTCCGGGGCTGGAGCGAATCAACAATTGTGATGATCTTCATAAAATGTCTCGATTGTTCTTTCACGGGGAACTCCCGCATACTCGTAAAAACAACCGATTGCTTCCACGTCGGCGAAGCCACCATCTGCCCCTCGCCATCAATCGGTGTGATCGCGTTCCTTCCTCCCTGCCGAGGAGTGAGGCGCGGCCGGGCTCAATCAGAAAATACAGTAGTAAGGATTTGGCTATGAAGCTATCACTTGTCCTCTGCGGCGCCTTGATTTCAGTGTGCGCCAGCGCACAGACTCCGGCAGCTGGCAGCACTGCCCCAGCCGCCCCGGCCCAGGCTGCCGCAGCGGCGGCGCCTGCCACGCCTGCCCCTGATCCTCCGAAATATGATGGTTGGGTCTTCTCAGGGTTGGCGGATGGGTATATCACGCTCAATTCCAACCACCCGGCATCCAACTCCAACCAGCTCCAGAACTTCGACATCAACTACGGCCAGCCTGAGATGAGTTTGGCCAAGTTCACCATCGACAAGTCGGACAAGATCCTGGGCGTGCACCTCGATGCGGGCTTCGGTGAGACGCTTCGGCTGGTCCACGCCGGCGATCCGCAGCCGAAGGGCTTCCGCTACATCGAGCAGATGTACGTGATCTTGAAGCCCACTCATATGCATGGCGCTGAATTCGACTTCGGCGAGTTCGTCACCTCGGCCGGCGCGGAAGTAATCGAGAGTTCCTCCAACTGGAACTACACTCGTTCGCTGCTCTTCGCCTGGGCCATTCCGTACTACCACTTCGGTCTCCGCTCCAGCGTGCCTGTGACCAAGGAACTGACCGTCGGTGTCCAGGTCGTGAACGCCTGGAACAACCTGTGGGGCAACAACAACATGAAGAACGTCGGCATCACCGCCGCCTACACCAAGCCGAAGTACACCTGGAGCACCAATTACTATGTCGGCCCGAACCATTTGGGAACGACCCAGGGCAAACGGAATCTCTTCGACACCACCCTGCTGGTCAACCCGACGGCCAAGGCCAGCTTCTACGTCAATTACGACTACGGGCGGGACAACGCCGTGTTCGGCCCCGCATCCAGTTGGCAAGGCATCGCCGGCGCGTTCCGCTATCAGTTGACCAAGCGCATCGCAATTTCACCGCGCGCTGAATTCTTCAACGACGCCAACGGCTTTTCGACCGGTACCATTCAGAAGATTAAGGAGGGCACGATTACTGGAGAATACAAATACAACGATCACCTCGTGGCTCGCCTGGAGTTCCGCCACGATGCATCGGATAAAGCCTTTTTCGATCGCGGCGCGCAGTTGGCCGCAGCGAAAGGCATGAATACCGCAACGCTTGGCCTGGTCTATTTGCTTGGCCCGCTGAAGTAAACAGACCGGACCGAATCGATCCCCGGGCTCGCACTTTCCAGTGCGGGCCCGCTTTTTTTGCATTCGCCCCCGGCGGCGAGTGCTCTTGGCCAGGACGGGCTGCGCATCCTGCCGCGCGCTGGCGAATATAATGGGGACCGGATCGACGGCTACCCTATGACTAAATTGTCCATTTTCTCCTCTGCCCTGGCGCTCGCTCTCGGCATGACCGCTCAGGCGCAGGATGCGCGGACCCCACACCTGCAAAAGCAAGGCAGCGCGACACAATTGATCGTGGCTGGCAAGCCGTTCCTGATTCTCGGCGGCGAATTGCACAACTCCAGTTCATCGAACATCGACTACATGCGCCCCGTCTGGCGGCGCATGACGGCCATGAACTTCAACACCGTCCTGGCGGGCGTCTCCTGGGAGTTGGTCGAGCCCGAGGAGGGCAAGTATGATTTCCGGCTGGTGGACGGGCTGATCGAAAGTGCGCGCCGCACGAATCTGAAGCTGGTGTTCCTCTGGTTCGGCAGCTGGAAGAACGGCATGTCCAGCTACATCCCGGTATGGGTGAAGAAGGATTACAAGCGCTTCCCGCGCGTCCGCCTGCACGACGGAAGTACGCCCGAGGTTTTGTCCCCACTCGGCCCCGCCAGTTGGGCCGCCGACGCCAAAGCGTTCGGCGCGCTGCTGCGCCACATCAAGCAATTCGACGCCACCGAGAATACCGTCCTGATGATTCAGGTGGAGAACGAAGTCGGCGTGCTGGGCGATTCGCGCGACCGCTCCGATCCGGCCAATGCCGCGTTCGCCAAAGAAGTTCCCAAGCCTCTGCTGGAGAACCTGGCGCAGCACAAAGCCGCACTCTACCCGGACCTGAAAGCGCGCTGGGAAGCCGCGGGAGCGAAGACCTCGGGCACCTGGGAGCAGGTGTTTGGCGCGAGCCCCGAGACCGACGAGATTTTCATGGCCTGGAATTACGCCTTGTACCTCGACAAGGTGGCCGCCGCGGGCAAAGCCGATTACGCGCTGCCGATGTTTGCGAACACCTGGCTGAGCAATCCGGACAACAAGCCGGGCAACTGGCCCAGCGGCGGACCGCAGCCTCAGGTTCTGGACATCTGGCGCGCCGCCGCGCCGCATCTGGACTTCCTGTCGCCCGACATCTACCAGCCGAATTTCGAGGAATGGTGCCGCCGCTACACGCACGCCGGCAACCCGTTGTTCATCCCCGAGATGCGGCGCGAAGCGGATGGTGCGCGCAACGTGTTCTACGCCATCGGCCAGCGCGACGCCATCGGCACGTCGCCCTTCGCGGTGGACTCCATGGAGGACGTCAAGCAGGCTCCGCTCGGGAAGAGTTACGAGGTGCTGGCGCAGCTGGCCCCCGTGATTCTCAAGCATCAGGGCAAGGGCGAAATGGCGGGCTTCCTGCTCGATAAGGCGCACCCCTCGGTCAAGACCCAGCTCGGCGGGTACGAACTCGAGATCAGCCTCGATAGCATCTTCGGCTCCAACTCGGAGCTCGGCTACGGCCTGATTATCGCCACCGGGCCGGACGAATTCACCGGTGCGGGTAGCGGATTCCGCGTGGCCTTTACCGCCAAAACGCCGGGGCCCAGGCTGGTGGGGATCGGCACGATCGACGAAGCATCGTACTTCAATGGGGCGTGGGTTCCGGGGCGGCGTCTGAATGGCGACGAGAACGACCAGGGCCAGCACTGGCGCTTCTCGCCCCGCGACCTCGGCATCGAGCGCTGCACGGTCTATCGCTACGAATAGGCGTCCATGCCTTGTTCCTGACAGTGAACTAATCCGGAGGGAAGACCTGCATGAGTGAGTGCAAGACAGCTCTCGTAACGGGCGCGGGCTCGGGAATCGGCGCCGCCATCGCGGAGCGATTCGTCGCGGCCGGCTACCGCGTCGCGCTGTTCGATATCAACGCAGTTACCGTCCGGGAGACCTCGGCGCGGATTGGCGGGCCCGGGAAGACCATCGCGGTGGACGGCGACGTGTCCAACGAGGAGCACGTGCAGCGGGCGGTCTGGCGGACCGTGGAAGAACTCGGCTCGCTCGACGTGCTGGTGAACAACGCCGGCATCGAGATCTACGGGACCGTGGTGGAGCTGACCGAGGAGCAGTGGGACCGCCAGATTGGCGTCAACCTGAAAGGCGCCTACCTGTGCTCGAAACACGCCATTCCGCAGATGCGGAACGGCGGTGCAATCATCCACATTTCGTCGGCGCACGCGCACGTGTCCTGGCCCCGCTGCCCGTCCTACGACGCGTCCAAGGCCGGCATGATCGGGCTGACCCGCGCCATGGCGCTCGATCACGGGCCGCAGGGGATCCGGGTGAACGCCATCTGCCCGGGCTACATCTCGACCCCTCTGCTGGAAAAGGCCTTCGCGATTGGGGAAGCCGATCGCGAAGCCGTGCTCAAGTTCCACCCTCTGGGCCGCATCGGCACGCCGCTGGACGTCGCCGAAGCGACGCTTTTCCTGGCCTCCGGCGCAGCGGCATTCATCTCTGGCGCAGTGCTGAACGTGGACGGCTGCCTGACCGCGCAGGGTCTGTAAACCCAAACACCGCAATTGCGGCTGCCCTGCGCGGGTAGCGGAAACCCGCTCTTAGAAACAGTAAGTCACTACTGATCAGCGACTTGTACTGCATTCCATCACCCAGCACTTGAAGCCAGCCGCGGGAGAGAACATTGTATCTCCGACCAAAACAGTCTAAGATGGTGCAGATTTAGCGGACGAGTGCTGCCAGTCCCGGATCACCCGTCTGCTGATCTTTCAGAGGCTCTAAGGAGATCGCATGAAAAAACTCGCGCTCACATTTGTTCTAGTTACCGCCGCTGCTCTAGCCAGCGACTGGACCGGGTATATTTCGGAGACGAAGTGCGGCGCCAAGCACGCCGACGCCTCGGCGGGCTCGGTTGGCTGCGTCAAGGGCTGCATCAAGGGCGGCGCCAAACCGGTGCTCGTCGTGGATGGCAAAGTCGTCGCCATCTCGAACCCCGGCAAGGTGCCCGAGGCCCTGTACGGTCAAAAGGTTACGGTGACCGGCGAACTCAAGGACGACGCCGTCGAGATCGCGTCCATCGAGGCCGCCAAGTAGAATCGTCCCAACTCTTCAGCCGGATCAGGCCCAGCCCGCTGCGCCAGTCTTGACTTTCTTGTATTGTGGGAAAACGCATACTGGACAATCACGGAAAAGCAGGCTTGAATATCTTCCAGGGGTTCGAGCACTCTGCTCGACCGTAAAGGGAGCAACATGCCTGACCGGCTGAAGATTACCGATGAGCGAACCGGATTGCAGTACGAGGCGCCAATCAAGGATGAGACCATCCGCGCCATCGATCTGCGACAGATCAAAACGGGAGAGAAAGACTTCGGCCTGCTCTCCTACGACCCCGCTTTTTTGAACACCGCTTCGTGTCGAAGCGCCATCACCTACATCGACGGAGACGCCGGCATCCTGCGGTATCGCGGTTTTGCCATCGACGAGCTGGCCGAAAGGTGCTCGTTCCTGGAAGTCGCCTGGCTGCTGCTGAACGGCGAGCTTCCCACCGAGCAGGAACTGACGGTCTGGCAGTCGCAGGTGAAGCGGCACACCTCCTCCTGGCTCCACGGCGGGTCCAGTACGATTGCGCGGGCCGACTCAAACAGCCGGCGGATGTGGGCTTCCAGGCGGAAGATGCGGCCATTGTAAAACCGGATCCCCTCAAAAACCCCGTCGCCATAGAGCAG
>Ga0118677_10003114_pt1 | contig 32039 bp, 28 predicted proteins | sample AliMusrvi5mmetaG_FD_86154 | JGI IMG/M metagenome (GOLD analysis project Ga0118677, IMG submission 86154) | reverse complement strand
GCCCCCTTGATTTCCGAGTCGTAGCGCTCCATTCCTTGATATGTTGGCAATTTCTGGCCATCGATAGAGGCGAGGAGCATCGTCCGCGGTGCGCGGCATCACCTTCGCGCGGCCATCGAGCATGCTGGTTTGGTGTCAGACAGAAGAGGAAACGGCAAACCAGCAGAAGGCGGCCGTCGGTGCAAGGCAATCAGATTCGCCTCCACGGATAGGGCGTCGGCTCGCACGAGGACGAGCCATCCCGTCGTGAGAGAGCCGACTCAGTCAATGAACTCGTTCCTGGGATAGACCGGCGCTTTCGAACCAGAAGCAACCTTGCCTCGGTTTCCTAGAGGATCTGGGGTGATCTACCTTTGGTGGACTCCGTCCGAGTGGATGTCTGCCGATCCGACCGCTGCCACTAACGATCTGGCCGTCGAAGCTATCCGTCGAACGTGCTGTCACAGCCTCGAGGCACGATGTTGTCCATGGCAATCGACCCCATCGTTAGCACCGGTCCATCTGCACTGGTGAAGGTGCATGTAACGATCGTCGATGATGTCATCGCCGGTGAGTCACTGTGGGCTTTACCGCTCGGTGGAGCCCAGTACGTGATCAAGAATGTCCCGTTCGCTGCCGACTGCTGCACCTTCGGCGACGTGGTCGAGTGCGTCCAAGACCCAGTGACTCGAGAGTTGGAGTTCGTCGCCGTCGTCGATTCGGTAGCGACCGGGTACTGGAAGATCCTGTTCGCGGAGACCGCATCAGAGGACCAGCGAACGTCCATCCTGGAAGAGTTAGAGGCGGCTGGTGGGAATATGGAGGAGGCCCAGGGAGCCTTCTTCGTCATGGCCTCTCTTCGCCCGACCGATCCGGGACCTCTCACGGCCATCCTCCTCAGCCACAGGGCCACGCTGTGGTTCGCAGATCTCTTTCCGGGATAGTGCGCTAGGAGCCAGGCAACTTGTTGCATCCCTCTGTCATCACCCCGGCCTTGAACCCGGCCCACGAACATCCCCGCCCCTCGATGAAGTTTCCACCCGAAGTAGCCACTTACCGCTGACAGTTGCGATGCGAACCAACGCCCGCACCGACCAAGGGACGCCTCTATGAAATCGGGGAGGGAGCACATATATGTGCATCCTGGTTACCCAGACCTGGATCTGGAGCCAACCGAGTTTCAGCCTCCGGGAACGACCACCACTCGGCCCCGCAGGCCGCCCCGCTTTTTCGCGAGATGGTGCGACACCCGTCCTCGCCTGCTCATCGAAACTTTCTCCGCCGCGTTTGCCCCGACGTGCTTTCCAAAAACGAGGCCGCCGCCGGGCAGACGCTCGCCGCGTTGCTGGAAGAACACGGTTTCGACCGCGCCCAGCACGAGCAAATTCGCACGGATTTGAAAGAGGGCCGAATCGGGCTGGCGCAAAATCGTCTGCACGCTGGCCATATCCACGAGGAGGATCTTGCCCACCGTCAGCGCCAGCAGAATCAGGCCCAGACTGACAACCAGCATGAGGATGTCGAACGACATGGCACCGACTTGTAGCAGAAGCGGCGGCGATCGGGAAGAAATTCAGGATCCGGAATCCGGCCTGCTGAGGCGATTCCGCCTGGGGCATCGCATGCCCCACTTCCAAATCCAACCTCACCGCGCGTAGGCCTTCTTCTTGTGGTAGTGATTGTGCAGGAGCCGGTGGGCTTTTTCGCCGAGCGGCTGGCCGAGGAAGTCGGCGTAGAGCTTGATCAGGTCCGGGTTCCGGTGGGAGCAGCGCACGGCACAGCGCTCGTCATCGGTGTAGATGCCTGCGGTGCGCGCTTTGCGGACCTCGTCGGTCGCGCCCTGCGGCTGGCCGCCGCCGCCGATGCACCCGCCGCGGCAGGCCATGACCTCGATGAAGTGGTAGCGCGGCTCGCGGCCGGCCTTGCGGTCCGCGCGGATCGCCTCAAGCACCTGCTCGACGTTCCCCATCTGGTGGGCCACGGCGATGCGGACCTTGGTGCCGCGGATGTCGATCTCGGCCTCGCGGACCCCCTCCATGCCGCGCACCTGGCGCAGGTTTACGTCGCGGAGGTCCTCGCCGGTGACGAAGTTGTACGCCGTGCGCAGCGCGGCCTCCATCACGCCGCCGGTGGCGCCGAAGATCGTGCCGGCACCGGAGTAGGTGCCGAGGATGGAGTCAGCCTCGCCGGGCGGCAGGTTCAGAAAATCGATGCCTGCCACCTTGATCATGCGGGCGAGCTCGCGCGTGGTGAGCACCACATCAATGTCCTGGTGCCCGCTGGCAGACATCTCCTCGCTGCGGGTGATCTCGTACTTCTTGGCTGTGCAGGGCATGACCGAGACCATCACGATGTCCCGGGGGTCGATGCCCAGCTTTTCGGCGTAATAGGTCTTGGCGAGCACGCCGAGCATCTCATGGGGGGACTTGGCGGACGAGAAGTTATCGATGAAGTCTGGCGCGCGCTTCTCCATGTAGTCGGTCCAAGCCGGGCAGCAGGAGGTGATCAGCGGCAGCGGCCCCGTGTGGCGGGCGAAGCGCTCGACGAACTCGCTGGCCTCCTCTATGATCGTGACGTCGGCCGCGAAGTTGGTGTCGAAGACCGCGCGGAATCCGAGGCGGCGCAGCGCGGCATAAGTCTGGCCGGTGAGGAGCGTGCCTGGCGCCTTTCCGAAGGCCTCGCCAATGGCGACGCGCACGGCTGGCGCGATCTGCGCGACGCAGTACTTCTTCGGGTCCTTGAGTGCGTCCCAGACCTTGGGGACCTCGTCGTACTCGTAGATGGCGCCCACGGGGCAGTGCGCGGAGCACTGGCCGCATTTGATGCAGGGGGATTCTTCGAGCGTGACGTCCGCCGCCGGGGCGATGCGCGTGCGCTCGCCGCGGCCGAGGAACTCTAGCGCCCAGACGCCCTGCATCTGCTGACAGACCAGTGCGCAGCGGCCGCACTTGATGCACTTCTCGGGGTTGAGCACGACCGACTTGGTGGACTCGTCGCGCGGCAGCGGCATCACGCGGGACTCAAACGGCACGTCGCGGATGCCGAAGTCGGCGGCGATCTTCTGCAGCTCGCAGTTGCCGTTGCGCGGGCATTGCAGGCAGTCGTTGGGGTGCGTGCTGAGGATCAGTTCCAGCACGGTCTGGCGGATCTTGACGATCTCCGGGTCGTGGGTCGTGATCTGCATGCCCGGCGCGGCCTCGGTGCAGCAGGCGCGCAGCAGCTTGGGCGAGCGCGCTTCGCGCACCACGCAGATGCCGCAGGCGGCCCATGCGAGCAGGTCCGGGTGATAGCAGAGGGTCGGGATCCTGACCTGCACGGCGCGGGCGGCCTCGAGGATGGTCGTGCCGGGCGGGACCGCGACGGGGATGTCGTTGATTGTCAGCTGGATGAGGTTGTCCATAAGCGTCTCCGAGAAATCCTCACGCGCGCGCCACGGCGCCGAACTTGCAGGCCGCGAAGCACTGGCCGCAGCGGATGCACTTGGCGGGGTCGATGACGTGGGTCTTCTTGCGTTCGCCGGCGATGGCGTTGACCGGGCAGGCGCGCAGGCAGGCGCCGCAGCCGACGCACTTGACCGGGTCGATGCGGTACTGCAGGAGTGACTGGCACTTGCCGGCGTGGCACTTGTGCTCGGCGATGTGCTCGTGGTACTCGTCGGCGAAATAACGCAGGGTGGAGAGCACGGGGTTGGCGGCGGTCTGGCCGAGGCCGCAGAGCGAGGCGCGCTGCATGGCCTGGCAGATGTCTCGCATCTGGTCGAGGTCGCCGGGGACGGCCTTGCCGGCGGCGATCTTCTTCAGGTAGTTGAAGAGCGTGCGTCCGCCGATGCGGCAGGGGGCACACTTGCCGCAGGACTCGTCGACTGTAAACTCAAGGTAGAACTTGGCTACGTCGACCATGCAGTCGGAGTCGTCCATCACGATCAGGCCACCGGAGCCCATGATGGAGCCGATCTTGCCGAGGTTCTCGTAGTCGATCGGCGTGTCGAGAAACTCGGGGGGGATCACGCCGCCGGAGGGGCCGCCGGTCTGCGCGGCCTTGAAGGCGCGGCCGGCGCGGATGCCGCCGCCGATGTCGAAGATGATCTTGCGCAGCGTGGCGCCCATCGGCACTTCGATCAGCCCCGAGCGGTTGATCTTGCCGGTGAGGGCGAAGACCTTGGTTCCCTTGGATGTGGCGGTGCCGATGCGGCTGAACCACTCGCCGCCTTTGAGCAGGATCACGGGGATGTTGGCCAAGGTCTCGACGTTGTTGATCACCGTGGGCTTGCCCCAGAGGCCGCGCGCGGCGGGGAAAGGCGGGCGGGGGCGGGGCATGCCGCGCTTCCCCTCGACGGAGGCGATCAGCGCGGTCTCTTCGCCGCAGACGAACGCGCCGGCGCCCAGACGCAGCTCGATGTCGAAGGCGAACCCCGAGCCGAGGATGTCGGCGCCCAGCAGGCCGTATGCGCGCGCCTGGGAGATGGCAGTCTCGAGGCGGGTGATCGCCAGCGGATATTCGGCGCGGATGTAGAAGAACCCCTTGGTGGCGCCGACGGTGCGCCCGGCGATGACCATGGCCTCCAGAACGGAGTGCGGATCGCCCTCCAGCGTGGAACGGTCCATGTAGGCGCCGGGGTCGCCCTCGTCAGCATTGCAGACGATGTACTTCTGGTCGGCCGGAACATTCTTGGTGAAGAGCCACTTGCGCGCCGTGGGAAACCCGGCGCCGCCGCGGCCGCGCAGGCCGGACTTCTCGAGCTCGCCCAGCACCTGCTCCGGCGTCATCTCGAAAAGCACCTTCTCCAGGGCGCAGTAGCCGTCGCGGGCGATGTATTCGTCGATCTTGTCGGGGTCGATGATGCCGCAGTTGCGCAGCACGATGCGGAACTGGTTTGGGAAGCGTTCGAAAGAGGCATCCGGCCCTGCGTCTGCGGATTCCGGGCGGCTCTCGTACACGAGGCGCGCGACAGGGTTCCGTTTGACCAGGTGTTCACGCACGAGTTCGTCCACATCCGCGGGCTGGACGCCCCCGTAGATGACCCGCGGCATGCCGGGGACGGCGATTTCCACGATCGGCTCGGAGTGGCAAAGGCCCATGCAGCCGGCCTGGCGTACGGACACGTTGCCGAGTTTCCGGGCGGCAATCGCCTCTGTCAGCGCGTGTAACGTGTTGCCGGCGCCGGCGGCAATACCGCACGTGCCCAAGCCAACGGCGATCTGAATGCTCCGGTCGGAGGTCGTGCGCTGGTGAATTTCCCGGCGCAGCGCCTCGCGCAGCGCGCGCAGCTTTTCGAGCGTCAGCTTGCCCATGATGGCTCCTTACACCTGCCGGTATTTGGCCAGAATGGCCGGCAATTGCCCTGTCTCGAGCTTGCCATACACCTTGCCATTGATCGTCATCACCGGCGCCAGCCCGCAGCATCCCAGGCAGCGCACCGCCTCAAATGAGAACTCGCCGTCCGGCGTGATGGCGTTGAGCCCCACGCCGAGCTGCTTCTCGACCGCGTGGACAATGTCCTCACCGCCGCGCAGATAGCAGGCCGTGCCCAGGCAGACCTGGATCTGGTTGCGCCCCGGCTTCTTCAGCTTGAAAAAATTGTAGAAGGTGATCACGCCGTAGATCTTCGCCAGCGGCACATCGAGCAGCTCCGCGACCTCGAACGCCACGGCGCGCGGGATGTAGCCGAAGGTCTGCTGCACGCGGTGCAGCACCATGATCAGGCTCCCTGGCCGGCTCTTCCACTCGGCGATGAACGCCAGCAGTTCGTCCGTCAGTTTTGGCGCCCCTGTCGGTTCGGTCGTGGTGCTCACGTGCCTCCGCCTCCCTATGCATGCCGGCCCGGATGAAAAATCCATCGGCCTGATGCGGTCAAAATTTGCACTCAATTTTTGCACACAGCCCCTGCTGACGACAAGTCAAAAAAGAACAAACAGAACAAGTACGACGGAATATCAAGTTTGAATTCGTTGTTTAATGAATATAAAAAACAATAAATGAAGTTTTATGGCACGTATCAATATAATATGCCACTTTATGGTTGATTTATGACCATAAACTGTTTTAATATCGCTTCCGTTGTCAACCAGAGGAGGCGACTATGGAAGTCACACATGAAGCGGTGGACCGTCTCTCGCGGTATCGCGCCGTGCTGCTACGCCTGAAGGGGCTCGGATTCGTGCGTGTGTTCTCGGACAACCTGGCCGACTCTCTGGGCATCTCTTCCTCGCAGGTGCGCAAGGATTTTGCCTCGTTCGGCATGCGCGGCGTGAAGCGCGGCGGCTACCAGGTGGCGAATCTGCTCGATCGTCTCTCGTCGCTGCTGGGCGTGGCCGACACGCACCCCTTCGTCGTCATCGGCTGCGGCAACATCGGTACGGCGATCCTCCACACCTACGGCGGCCTGCGCGAGGGGGTCCGCGTGGCAGCGGGGTTCGACATCAATCCGCAGGTGATCGCGCCCGACGCTACCCCGCCGATCTTCGACACGCGCGAACTCGTGCCGTTCATCGAGCGCCACCGCATTCGTGTCGCCATCCTGGCGGTTCCGGACGAGGCTGCCACCGGCGTGATGGAGCAGCTTCGCCGCTCCGCCGTCCAAGGCGTGCTGAATTTCACCCGCGCGCCGCTGCGCAGCGACAACCGCTGCCTGGTGCAGAGCATCGACATCCGCATGGAGATCGAAAAGCTTTTCTGCCTGGTGCACCTGATGCGCCCGCTCGCTGAACAACCGAAGAAGTGAGCCGGTCGCCGGCTCCCGCGGCGTTGTACGCTGCCGCCTTGGGAGCGCGGCCGTCTCGCCCGCTAATCTATCGATTTGGCGTGTTTCCCCGTGCGGGCGGGTCGCCCGCGCTCCGGCTAGATTGCACCGCTGATTATGACGTGGTATCGTCGCTCCGACACGCGCCGAACGAGGGCGAATGCGGCATGAAGACCTGCGCACCGGCAAGCAAGATCGTGACCCTGCAGCGGCTGCTGAAAATGCGTGCCGCGTGGCAACGGCAGGGGCGCATCGTGGTCTGGACCAATGGCTGTTTCGATGTGTTGCATGTCGGGCACATCCGCAATCTGCGCGCCGCGTCGCAGCAGGGCGGCGTACTGGTGGTGGGGATCAACAGCGACGCCTCGGTCCGGCGGATCAAGGGGCCCGGCCGGCCGGTCATCGGGCAGCACGAGCGGGCAGAATTGCTGGCGTCTCTGGCCTGCGTGGACCACGTTCTCATCTTCCAGGGAGACACAGTCATCCCGACACTCACGCGCCTGCAGCCGGAAATCCACTGCAAGGGCGCCGAGTATGCACCGCCCCGCGGCAAGCCGGTTCCCGAGGCCGACACGGTGCGTGCCTATGGCGGCGAAATCCGCTACCTGCCGCAGACTCCTAACCGCAACACCACGGGACTTCTGCAAAGGCTGGGCATCCGGCAACGGCGCGCAGACGTCTTTGCCGCGCCGGATTGACCGGGAGGTCGGAAAACGGAAGAATCCGTAGCAATTCTGGACGAACTACGCCGGGCTTGCTACGATCTCTCCCACGAATGCAGCGCCCTCAACAGTTTTCTGCAGTGCGTAGCCCATGTTGATACAAACGCGATTTTCTGCACTTAGAAGGCAGACTGTGGTCCTATGAACGAGTCTCGCAAGAACACCAGCACAACATGGGCGCTCTACCGGCGGCTCGCCCGGTATGTCCTACGGTATCCTGGACATCTGGCGATTGGCTTGGTTGCGGGCATGCTTTGCGGCGGAGCCGTATTTGGCTTGCTGCAAGTGGGGAAACAGGCGCTGGCTGTGGGTGACATGAGCGTCGCGACGGTGGCTGTTGCGACGAATTCCATACAGCAGGTGCCGGCCGTTGCACAGCCTGCGGCGGCTTCCAATACGATCGCTGCGGCACAGGCACCTCCGTGGATGAAAGAAGCGCAAAAGTGGGCGGATCGCTTCGGCATACCGTTGTCAAAAGACGATGGCCGGATGACATGGCAATTTTTGCTGATGGCGTTTATTCTGGCGCCAGTGGTCATAGGTCTCCGCCTGGCATCGCTTTATTGCAACCTGTACAGCCTGCGCTGGGTGGGGTCGCGGGTGGTATGCGACCTCCGCGAGAAAATGTTCGAAACACTGCAGGGGCAGTCGCTCAAATACCACGGCAGCGTGGACGTCGGACATTTGATCAGCCGATGCACCGCTGACATCGGGGTGGTGGACGGCACTGCATTTTCGACCATATCCAGTTTTTCGCGCGCGCCGTTTGAAATTGCCGGGTCGTTGCTTTTTGTGATCCTGTTTGCGCATGAGCACCATTTATTCGGCATGCTGGCGCTGCTGATCATCGGGTACCCCCTGTGCCTCGTGCCGATGGTTTTACTGGGACGTCTCGTGCGCAGCTGGACATCTCGTTCGCTGGAGCGCATCTCGGCGCTGGTCTCGCGCATGCACGAAAATCTGACCTGCATCCGGATCATCAAGGCCTTTCACATGGAAAATACCGAGACGATGCGGTTTCAGGAGGAAAACCGACGCTACTTCAAGACCACCATGCGTGCTACGCGCGTGGAAGTGCTGCTGAGCCCGTTGACAGAGGGTGTCGCCATCCTGCTGGGGTGCGTCATGCTGGTGATTTGCTTTAGCAGGGGTATGCGGGTTTATGAAATCGGACTGCTTGGCTTGGCGGCCGTAACCGTCTACAAACCGGTGAAGCAATTGACAGGAATTGTTCCCATGCTGGAGCGTGGTTCAGCGGCTTTGGCCCGTGTGTTTGAGATAATGGACTTGGACAACCGCCTGCCGGAGGCAGTGCATCCAACAGCCAAGAAATCGTTTGAAGATCGTGTCATATTCGAGGATGTCAGTTTTCGCTATAGTGCGAGCGGAGAAATGGTGGTCAAACACGCTTCATTCGCCATTCCACGAGGCGGCATGGTGGCTGTGGTTGGCGCCACCGGCTCCGGCAAGACGACACTGGCAAATCTGCTGGCTCGCTTCTATGACCCAACCGACGGGTGTGTACGGTTGGACGGCGTGGACTTGCGTGAGATCCGCATTGCCGATGTGCGCAAACTGGTGGGCGTCCTGACACAGGAGACCGTGCTGTTCAACGAGACCATTGCCTACAATATTGCCTACGGTACGGAGGAGGCAACGCAGGCGGAGATCGAGGCGGCGGCGAAAAAAGCCAATGCGCACGCCTTCATTACCGCGCATCCGAACGGCTATGCCCGTGTGGTGGGCGAGAAAGGGTTTGTGCTCAGCGGCGGCGAACGCCAACGCATCTCCATCGCCCGCATCATGTTGCGCAATCCGCCAATCCTGATTCTAGACGAAGCCACCAGCGCGCTGGATACGGTTACCGAGCGCCAGGTGCAGGAGGAAATTGCACTGGCCATGGAAAATCGCACGATCTTTGCCATTGCGCATCGCCTGAGTACCATCCGGCGCGCTAACCTGATTCTTGTGATGGACAAGGGTGCAATTATTGAGCGCGGCACGCATGATGAGCTCTATGCGCAAAACGGCGCATACAAGCGCTTGTGCGACATGCAATTCATGGGCGCCCTATGAAACATCTCCGGATCAGCGTGGTGGACTGCGGCACCAGCTTCGACATGGCGGATCGCGTTCTGGAGTGGCTCTCGTGCCGGTTCGCGATCGAGATCGTCGCCCGCGACGCCGAGTACGTGCTGCACTCGTGCTTCGGCTACGATGTGCTGAACCATTCCGGCGTGCGGCTGTTCGTCACCGGCGAGAATGTGGTGCCGGACTTCAACCTGTGCGACTATGCCATCGGTTATGACCGCCTGACATTCGCTGATCGCTATTGCCGCGTGCCGATCTACCGCTTCTATTCCCGCTACGACGGTCTGCTGCGGCCGCCGTCGCCGCCCGCCGCCGCGCTGGCCGCCAAAAAGGGGTTCTGCGCCTTTGTGGCCTCCAACTGGAAGGCCGATCCGCAGCGCATCCGGATAGCTAACCTCCTGAGCGCCTACAAGCCCGTGGGCATGGGCGGCAGCCTCATGAACAACGTTGGCGGGCGGGTGGCGGACAAGATCGCCTTCCAGACCGGCTACAAGTTCGCCGTGGCCTTCGAGAACTCGTCCACGCCCGGCTACGTGAGCGAGAAAATCATGGACGCTTTCCTCAGCCGGGCCATCCCGATCTACTGGGGCGCGCCGGACGTCGCGCAGGACTTCAATCCGGATGCGTTCGTGAATGTGAATGACTGCGGGTCGCTGGAGGCGGCTGTGGCGCGGGTGCGGGAGATCGACGCCGACGACGCGCTCTACTGCCGCATGCTGGCCGCGCCCTGGTTCCGCGACGGACGCGAGCCGGAACACCTGCGGGAGGAGGTGTACCTCGACTTCCTGACGCACATTTTTGCGCAGACGTGGGAACAGGCCTTCCGCCGCAATCGCGGATTCTGGGGGCGCAAATACGAGCGCCGATTGGAGGAGGCATTCCATCGCCCCCACATTCAGGCCGTGCGCTATATCCATTCGGTCGCCCGGAAATTGCGCCGCGGTAACCGGCCCTATGCCTGGCCGCAACCGAAGAAGTAAATGCGTTGCCTACGCCTGACCATCGCCAACCGTAGGGGTCACTCCACGCTTCCGGAAAAGGAAACGCCGCTTCGCGGTGAAGGCTCGCTCCGCGAAGCGGTTCCGTTCGGCGTGATCTTGGCCGGATTTTGCAGGTTTGAGCCTCGGGTCAGGTCTGTTTCACGCCTCGGATGCCGACCAACAAGCCACTTCCGTGTCTTGGACAAGAGCGAAATGATACCTGATCTCGATTCCTTGTCGGCTGCCAACGTAGTTGGTTCGACAAACTGATACGGCGGCGGGACACGCGCCTTGACCTGTCCCGTGGCGTCAAGGTAGTTGCGCACGCCGCTGGCATGCTCGTGCCAGTTCCGCACTGTCCGGCTTGGATTCGTCACCGTCAGCCCGGCCTTTCGCATGATATCCACTAGGGCGTTATCGATTCCCGGCGTGCCCAGCGGGAAATCCAGCCGCGGGTCGTCCATTGGCGGGATCAAGCCGTTGAACACCCACGCATCCTGTGAGCCGCGGCAGTCGTAGAGCTTGCCGCGTTCCCAGCGTGATAGCGCCCACGCTTCACCGGGTTGCATGTGGGATTTGGCCAGTCGGATGGTGGAGTCAAACGCGATGTCGGCGTTGGCGAGAACCGTGATTTCGTTGGGACCGCAAAGCCGCATGTGTTCGAGCATCGTTCGTACCGTTGGCCGTCCCATTGGCAGCAGCGCACGCAACAAGGGATTGACGTACTTTTCTTGGCATTCCCGCGTGTCCCACCAGACGTAGACTTCGTTGAACACTTTGCTGTTCGCTTCCAGCGCCCGCGAAAGTTCCGCGTTCCGCCGCACATCCGCGTCCAGCCACACATTGACAAATAATTTCAGCATGAGACAGTCCACCTTCCTGACTCAAGGGTGTTGAACCGGGATTATCCCCATGACCCACAACCAACGAACATCGTGCCCCATCCCCCACAAATAATTGCGATTGTAGCGCATTGCGGCGTGTCAGCAACCCCATTTTCCACACCTGCAGCCGTGACATGGTTGACACGGGGAGCGGAGCATAGTTAAATAGACCATCACACTGCAGACAGGCACTGATAATGGACGCACAAGCGGACTCGTCGCGCGAGGAGACAATTTTTATCGGGATTTCCAACGCCAGCGGCGATGTGGCGTTGTGCACCATTCTGCTGCGTGCGCTGAAGATGGCGCATCCCCATAGCGTGCTCACCGTGGCCAGTGCCAAGGCGAACGTCGTGCTGCTGGAGCGCTGCCCGTGGGTGGACCGCATTGTGCCGCTGGACATCTCGCGGCAAACGATGCTGACCCCCGATGAATTCCGCGCCGCCTGCCCCCCGGCGGAGTATGACCACTATCTGATCCCCCAGATTCAGCAGCACGGCGGCCCGGCCATGCTCTTGACGCACACGCTGCTGGGCGCGCAGTTTGCTCTGGCGGGCGTGCCGCTGGCCACGGGACCGCAGCCCATCCAGCTCGCGCCCACCGCCGCGGACGTGGCCGCCGCCGCCCCTTTTCTCGCGCAACTGGGCGACATTTCCACCGCAGTGCTGGTGAACCTGCGCAGTTATTCCATCCACTCTCTGCATCCGCGCTACGAGGTGCTGTTGTGTGACGGCCTCGTGCAGCTGGGCCTCCGCCCCTTCGTGGTGGCGGGGCCGAACGAGCCCGCGCCCCCCGGCGTACCCACCATTTTCCCGCCGTATGGCGCGTGGCTGCATCTGATCACCCAAGTGCCGGCGATGGTGGGCATCCGCAACGGCCTCTGCGACATTTCCGCCTCGCTGGCGCAGCACCTCGTGGTTGCCTACAGCGACAACCCGCGCGACGCCGTCAACTCGCGCGCCGCGCGCTTGCGCACCATGGGCATCGCGGGCGAATTTGTCGAGCTCGACCGCGACCATCCGGTGCCGATTCTCGCCGCCACAGCGGCAATTTACCGCATCGACCCCGTGCGCACCGCCGCCGTGCTGCGCGCGACGGCGCGGGCCGCCTGGTGGCTGGACCGCCAGGACACGCTGCACAAGGGCATCTCGCGCCTGAAGCGGCGCCTCAAAGGGAAACCCGTATGACTTCCGTGAAGACCCTCATCATCGGTGGCGGGATCACTGGGCTGACCTTCTCGCGCTGCCTGCAACGAGCGGGCGACGGCGATTTTCTGGTGCTGGAGGCGGAGGACGCCCCCGGCGGGCTCTGCCGCAGCGCCATCATCGACGGCCATGTGCTGGACACAGGCGGCGGTCACTTCCTCTGCTCGCGCCACCCCGAGGTGTATGACTTCATCCACGAGCACCTGCCACGCGCGGCCTTCGCCGAGTTCGCGCGCGTCTCGAAGGTCCGCATCGGCGGCACCGAGGTGGACTATCCGCTGGAAACGAACCTCTGGCAACTGCCGGAAGACGAAGCCATCGACTACATCATCGCCACCCTGCGCAACGGCGAGAGCCGCGGCGAGCCGGCGCCGACGAACTACGCCGAATGGATGCGCTGGCGTCTGGGCGACCGCATCGCCGACAGCTACCTGCTGCCCTACAACCGCAAACAGTGGGGCGTTCCCGCCGAGGCGATGGACCTGAACTGGCTGCACAAGATTCCCAACGTGCGGGCCCGCGACGTGGTGCGCGCCTGCCTGTTGCGCCGGAGCGACAACGCCTTGATGCCCTCTCACGCTAGCTTCTTCTACCCGCGGCAGGGTGGCTTCGGCGCCATCATCGACGCCATCGCCAAGCCGGTGCAGCCGCACCTGGTGCTGCGCACTCCGTGCACCCGCATCGACCGCGATGGCGATGTCCTGTGCGTAAACGGGACGTATCGTTGTGCGCGGGTCATCAACACCGCGCCGTGGGACCGCATCCTGCCCGGCATGGACGCCCCCGGCGCCGTGCGCCAAGCCGGGACGCTGCTGCGACACAACACGCTGCAGGTGGCGCTGTATGCCACTGACGTGCGGACCGATGCCCACTGGATCTATGTGCCAGACCCCGCCGTGGCCCACCACCGCGAGTTTTTCATTCCCAACTACGCGTTGGACAGCAAACCCGGCGGCATGTATACGGAGACTGAGCTATCGCGCTGGCAACCTGATCCCCGTGCGCTGGCGGTCTACACCAACGCCTACGCCTACCCCATCCCCACCATCGGCTGGAAGGACGGCATCTCGATCGTCCTCGACTGGGCGCGTACGCAAGGCGTGCATGGCGTGGGCCGCTGGGGCCAGTGGCAATATTTCAACGGCGACGTGTGCATCCGCGAGGCGATGCAGCTGCACGCCCGGCTGGCGTAAATGGGTACGCGGCCCCCGCGTGGAAGAAGACTGGACAAAGACCGTCTGAAATTGACATCAGAAAACCATGACCGCAGCTTCACATCGTATGCACAGGGCTGATCGCGCGGGTGGCTCGGTTTTAACCGGACACTTGCGGCATCGTGTGACAGACGGGTTTCGCCGCGAATTGGCCAGGTTCTGCCTGAGTCTCAGCGGCAGATCAGAGTCTCTGGCCAAGAAGCTCAGCTCGTCCCGCGCAGCCTACCCATCTCATCCACAGAACGCGAGATTCAAGGATCTCCATGCCGGAAGAAGAGCGTTCGTCATCGGGAATGGGCCGTCGCTTGCGAAGCAGGACCTCGGCATCTTGAAGGGTGAACTCCTCTTCACAATGAACGCCTTTGACCGGCACCCGCTGTGCGCGGTCCTTCAACCGGTCTACCTCTTCCTTGCCGACCCCGACGCCTTCGACAACCAGCCGGCACATGAGAGTTTTCTGGTCAGAATTGCGGAGGGCATCAGCCGTGAGAGCAAGGTGTTTGTTCCCGCGTGGGCGCAACTGGAATCCGTCACGCTAAAGCGCTGGCAAGCTGCCGGCCAGTTGTGCTCCGTACCGCTCGTTGGCAACATGGCTGACGGCCCTGTGACTGCGGTCGACATGTGTATTGGCCTTCCCGGAGTCCAGAATGTTGCACAGTTCGCGCTGATGACGGCTATGTATATGGGGTGCAACCCCATCTACCTGGTTGGGCTGGACTCAAATTTTGCGGAAATAAACAATGTCGACACACACTTCTATGACGAGCCAACCTTCGATGAAAGCCGGGATTGCACGGAGCGGGACGAATGCGGGACCTACGAGCGGACACTGGAGGCAACCCTCATCATGTTCCGCGGCTACAGACACCTTTGGGACTTCTGCAGGCGCAAGCAGATTCGGGTCTACAACTGCACGGCAGGTGGCTGCCTCGACGTCTTTCCCCGAAGGCATCTGGAGCAAGTCGTCGGGGCGCGATAGTCCGAGAGCGCCCAGAGAGCACGTGACGGCGTGACGGCGGCGGAGGTCAGCCGCTTGAGGAGCGCACGCGCAGGCTTTCGCTTGGTCGTTTCACGGGGGCTCGGTCGAACTCGAACTCTGGTGTTTCTGGGTGAGGGCGAGTTCCGCTGGCTTGTGAAGTAACCCTGCCTCTTTATAGCCTGCGAACAAAACCCAGACCAACCGCCGCCGTGGGTCTTGCCTGTTTGCCGTCTTGCCGCATCGGGTAGCCGTCGCCGTTGCGTGTGTCAATGGCGGTTACCGAGATTTAATAGAAGCTGTGTCTGCTTTTGGCGCGCATGGCGGCCTATACACCTGTTGCCAAGTGCAGCCGCACGCGCGCTTTCTCGATGGCGCCGCGCAGGCCAGCCAGTGGACGGTGACGCCAGAGCGTATGCTGGCCGTAAAGCCGCGTGCCAACACCTGCGCCGCCAGGGCCCGGGTCGTGGTCGCGGATGATGCGGTGCAGCAGGGCAAAGAGGTTGTGCTCGTCGAGCACCCGCCGGCGCGCTTCAATAATGGCGGGTAGCCGCTTCTCGTACTGGTTGGTGGCCATGGCTTCGCGGATCGTGGCCAGTGAACCGTCAAAGTCGGCGATGTCGATGGGAATCAGGCATTCGGGCGAGAAGTAATCCGCCACGTTCGGGCAGCCGCAGTAGAAGGGCAATGTAAACGCGAGAAACGCGTCCGCGAGTTTCTCCGACCAGTAGTGGGGGCAGGTCTGGTTCTCGATGGCGACGTGGTAACGGTAGGGATCGAGCGCCTCGGCCTTGTCGGCCATGTTGCGTACGCCGTGGCCGAACACGGCGAGTTCCGGCAGCGCAGCGGCCAGGCGCTGCGTGAAGTCGTAGCGGTCGTGGTGCATCGTGTGCCGCTGCCGCTTGCTGGAGCAAACGGTGGAGATCAGGCGCTCCTTCGGCGATGGCCCACGACGCGTCAACTCGTCGTAGGAGACGGCGTGCGTCTCCGACAGCCCGTAGAACCAGTACTCGCCCGCGTGGGAAAAAATCAGATTGGGATGCGAGATCGCCCACGGCTCTTGATAGGTCACTACGATGCCGAATTGAGCCAGGAACGCGGAGCCGTAGGTCCGGACCGACGAGGGTTCCGGCGCCAGCAGAATGGTCCGGCCACGGGGGCACGCCAGCAACTCGCCATCCGGCGAATGCGGCTCCGGCCGCGGCAAATCGTTGTAGATCACCAGCCAGTCATAGTTGCGGGCCTCGCGATCAAACACGAACCGGCAGTTTCCCCACACGGGCTGGTTGCCGGGAAACTGCCGTATCCACTGCTCGAAACTGCCCGCCTGGTAGCCGCGCGGCATGAATTTCACGATGATCTTGGGGTCGGGCATCACATCTCCTGAATCGTGTCTGAAATCTACCGGTACACCTCGTCCGCCCACAGGTAGTTGTGGCTGTAGGGCAGCCCGAAGGTCGTTTCGACCATGAATTGCATGACGCGCTGGCCGCTGAAGTGTTCGTGATAATGAGCCCGGCCGGCGCCGGCCACGGCCTGGCGCCGGGCGTCGTCGGCCTGAAACGCCAAGACGCGGCGCACCAGGTCATCAAAATCGGTGAAGAACCCGACATGCTCGTCACGGAAGAGGCGCCGCATCTGGCCTTTGTCCCACAGGAACGTGAGCAGGCCGTTGCCCATGAGCTGGGCGATGCGATCAGAAGAATACAACGGCCAGTCCTCGCATTGATTGAGGTTCAGTCCCATTTTGCTGCCGGCCAGCACCTTCTCGTAGGCGTAGCCCCAGACAGCCGGTTGGCCGTGCATGCCAAACGACTCGAAACGCAGGTGACGGTCGAGCGCCGGATGCAAACGCCCGATAAAGGCGTGCCGCGCGTCCGTGGGCGGATGGCCGCTGCAAAAAACCAGATCGCGATCGAAATTCGTTTTGCGCGAATTATCCTGGTTTTCGTTCGCAGGGTCGACCGGGTTGGGCAGATAGGCGACGACGTTCCGGCTGGTGCAGAACTGCCGCAGCCGTGCGCCGGCGGTCGTCACAAAGATGGCGTCCGACACGGTCATGCGGTGCCGCAACCGCTCCACGTTGCGCTCCTGCCAGAGCGAATCCAGGTTCCAGCAGCCGATCTTGATGCCCGGAAGCAGCGCCCGGATCTCACGCAGCGTGTGGTTGGTGATGACGTCGCAATGGCCGACGGTGAGCAAGTCCGGGCGGAAATTGTCGCAGGTCTCGATCAGCCGGCGGTTGGCGATCCACTTGCCCAGCGGCCGGATCCAGAGCGGCGACTCGAAGTGGACGGTGTCGCGGTCGCTGAACTCGCAGACGCGCCAGTTGTTGCGGATGGCGCCCAGCAATAGGTTGCGGCCGCTCGAAAATTTGTGCCACCCGTAACGGCGGCGCATCAAATCGTCGGCATGTACGATGCGCATGATTCTCTCCGCCGCGCGTGGGCCCCTCGCGGCAGCGCCAGTAAATCAGGGCAGCCTGCGCCGGGCAAGCGCAAACGGCGTTTGCTACTCGGCGAAGACAGCGCAGCTGATCTTCGCTACGAATCGCAAGACGCCGTCCGAGCCAGAGTCCCGGGCGTATCTTTGGGCTCGGGGCGGCTGCGACACGGACCAGAAATTGCGGCTGGCAGCGGCCGCTTGACTTTCCCCGCTGGCCCAACGATTATGGCGCGGCTGCTGCGGGGCAAGGTCCGCGGCATGGCGCGAGCGGGGTGGCATGAAACAGATTGTCTGCATGAAGTGGGGGAGTCTCTACTCCGCCGACTACGTGAACCGGCTCTATCACATGATCGGCCGGAACATCACCCCGCCGTTTCGCCTGATCTGCCTGACCGACGACCCCTTCGGCATCGATCCCGGCGTCGAGATTCTCCCCTGTCCAACCATTGAGGCGCCGCCGCCGTTCAACAACACCGGCTGGCGCAAGCTCAACATCTGGGCCGAGCGCATCGGCGAGCTCACAGGCGAACTGCTGTACCTGGACCTGGACGTCGTGATCGTGGGAAATATCGACGACTTCTTCGCCTTTGGCGAGGACTACGTCGTGATGCGCAACTTCACCACGCCCCATCGCCGCATCGGCAACACCTCGGTCTTCCGCTTCCCAATCGGCAAGCATCCGTACCTGCTGCAGCGCTTCCTTGCCGCACCCGCCGCCATGATCGAGAAGTACCGCAACGAGCAGACTTACATCTCCGGTGAGGTCAGCGCCATGACCTTCTGGCCCGAGCCCTGGATCCGCTCGTTCAAGGAGCACTGCATCCTGCCCCTGCCGCTGCGCCCCTTTGTGCAGCCGCGCCTGCCGCCGGGGGTCAAGATCGTGGTCTTCACCGGCAACCCGCGGCCGCACGAGGCGGCCGAGGGGCGCTGGCCGGTCACGCGCTGGTACAAGAAACTCTACAAGATGATCCCGCCGGTGCGCTGGGTGCAGGAAAACTGGAGATAGGGCTGTCCCAGAAATTGTGTACCCGCAACGGTAGGGCGGCGCGTCTCTTCGCCGCCACGGCGTGCCGGGGACTGCGCGCCTTACCTCGCCTGGATGGCATTGTGTCGCCTTATCCGGCTGCGTCCTCCTGCGGTCGCAGGGCGAAGCGGGTCTCGATCCAGCGCTCGATCCTATCCATCCGCGGCTGCAACACCAGAGCGCAGGCCATCCCCACCGCCGCGCCCACCGCGGTGTCCGACAGGAAGTGCCGCATCACACCGATGCGCGCTGCGGCCATCAGCACCACCCAGAGCACGCAGAGCGGCCGCACTCGCGGCCACGCGAACCAGAGCACCGTCGCCACGGCTGCCACGTCTGCCGTATGGCCGGAGGGGAACGACTGGCACTTGGCGCTGAAGGAGTGGAACCACTCAAACGTTCCTGCCAGCGGCTGGTTGGGGCGCCACCGACCGATTCCCAGCTTGATCGCCAATCCCACGAGCCCGTTGAGTCCCTCTGCTGCCAGCAGCCAGAGGCAGGCGCGCCAGACCCGGTAGTTTGGTCGAAACCACCAGGCGCTTACCAGCACCACCAGCGCCGCCAGCGGATAGATTACCAAGGTGCCGCTCTGGCTGAACCAGAAGGCCGCAGCATGCCAGACGCTGTCGGGATGGGCGTCGCTCCACTGCCGCACCGCGTTCGCAATTGTCAGGTCCGCGCCCCGGATGCCGAAAGTCGCCACAGCGGCCAGCGCTGCCAGCAGCAGCCAGAAGCCGGGCCTCTGCCAAGGGCTGGTTTCCGCACTTCGAACCAGGGGGTCACTGCAACGCATGCCGTTTCCATTCATTCCGCGCCCCGCATCCTGCATCCTGCGCCCCGATACAGAATCACCCGCACGCGCTTGGTCCGTGAATAGTTGAGGCCGTCCGCAAAGCCCGCCTCGCGCACGGTCACACCTGCGCGTGCCGCCGCGTCCAGGAACGCCTGCCGGTTGAGGTGCTTGGGCGCCACGGCAATGGCGGCCGTTAGTTTTGCCCAGGCAACTTCCCCCACCGGCAGCAGCTGCGGCAAGGCCGCCGGCGCATCCTGTACCAGCACCAGAGCCTCAGGATCCTGCGCCAGTGCCTGTATAGCTGCCTCAGGGCTGGCGGCAAAACGGGTCTGCGTACCAAAAACGAACGCCACGCTTGGTTCATTGAACCCGAGCGAAAGAATATGCGTTGGTTTTCCGCGGGTCTCCTGCGCCACCAGAGCCGCGACCTTGCGGGTCAGCCAGAGGTCGTCCAGCCGCGGCAACACGCTGGCGAACAGCAGGGGAAAGTAGAGTAGCGCGAACCCGGCTGCCACGGCAGCCAGCGCTGCCGGCCGCTGGCGCAGCCGCCAGGCGAAGAGCGCGGCCACACCTGCCACAACGGAGCAGGCAAATGCGGCCGGCAGCCACTGCCATCCGAGCAGGCGCGCGGCCAACGGAGGACCTGCCACGAGCAGAACTGCCGCGACCCACCAGATGAAGTCGGCAATGCGGCAGGTGAAGCGCCAGAAGCGCGAAGCAGGTTTATCGGCGGCGCCCGCCTTGCGCAGTGCCAGAAACACCAGCGCCGGGTAGAGTGGCAGCACATAGTGCGGCAGTTTCGTGGGCGCCAGTTCGAACACCAGCCACGACGGGATAAGCCATGCCAGCAGGAACGCGGCTGCCGGATCGCTGCGCCGCGCCTGCCAGGCGCGGCCGATTCCGCGCCAGGCCAGCGGAAAGAGCGGCCAGAGGAGGAGCCCTGCGGCTGCCAGGTAGGCCCCGGGCGGCGCGCCGTGGCTCTCCTGTGTGCCCTGCAGTTTGGCGCCGAAGTCATGCCCCAGCGATTCGCGCAGGAATTCACCATGGGTCGCGTGCTGGATCGCCAACAGCCACGGCAACACGATCAACACCATCAGGCCAAAACCAAAGCCTGGACGCAGCACGCGAAGCCAGCGGTAGTTGCGGTCATGCAGGCAGAGCGCCAGAATCGTCAGCCCTGTAATCAACGGTGTGACGGGCCCTTTCACAAGAATACCAATCCCGAGCACGATCCAAAACCCGACGGCAAACCACTCGCCCGTTAATCCGATTAAGGTTGCGATTACCCACGCGATTGCGAGCAAGAAACAAAGAACCATTCCCGCCTCCGCTACAACCGCTCCCACCGTCCCTATGGTCGAAACGAGTTGGTGTGCCATTCCGCCACCCAACTTTGGCAAGAATATGAAGAACGCCAACTTCGCCGTCACCTCCCCTGCAAACCATAAGAACATCACGAAAATCTCGGCTTTACGCGCCCATCCATTCCAAAATCCACCGTTCGTATCTGCGTTCTTCCGGCCGTCCGGCCGTGCCAAGTACACGTTCGCCAGACAAAGCTGCGCGGCGCAGACCGTGGCGGCCAGCACGGCGTCCGTGGTGGCGGCGTGCGCGACAATCACCAGCAGCGGACAGGCGGCCAGCACCACAGCCGGCAACAGCGGCGAGTCAGGCTGCAGGCGTCGCGCCAGCAGGTAGACCAGCCAGACAACCAGAAGCGCGCCGAAAACGGAGACGAGCCGATAGGGCCAGATCTGGTCCTTGATCCCGGTCAGACGCACGCTGAGCGTGTGCAGCCAGTAGATGCCGGCCGGCTTCTTGTTGCGTGCCTCGTCGAGGAAGCGGATCTGCACATAGTTGCCGGACTCCGCCATCTGCTTTGAGGCCTGGGCATAGCGCGCCTCGTCGCGGTCGGTTACGGGCATGGAGCGGATGCCGGGGAGCGCCAGCGCCAGAAAGAGCAGCGTCAGCGCGGCCATGGCGAGCAGCGGTGAGTTTGAGTACAAGCTTGACATCAATGTGTCCGGCCGTGCCGCCACAGGCGGTGGCGCACCAGGCGGTACGGCAGCGCGAGGTAGTACTTGCGCAGCCGTGACAGGAACGACGACTGACTCCGCAGCGTCCACGCCAGGTCACGGCGCAAATACCAGCCATTGCAGCCGGTGCGGTCCACCAGGCGATACCCCTTGCCCCTGAGGAAGCGGTGGCGCGACAAATCGTGGACGTGATCTTCGATGATGATCAATGCCGGCCGGAAACGTCCGAGGCTCAACCCTTGCAAAGCGGGAAGTTCATTGCCTTCGATGTCAATCGAAAGAAAATCGACGGACGTCAATCCGGCCTCGTCCAGAATGCTGTCCAGTGCGCGCACGGGGACACTCGGCAACGATTTCTGCGCGTTGTTTTCAAACACCAGCCGGGCCAGAGCGGGGTCGTTGTCGGGAAGCTCCATGTAGGCCATGCCGACCTGATCAGGCGCCGAGACTGCCGCTTCCACCACAATGCTAGCCGGCCGGTTCTCGCGCAGGGCGCGGGCCAGTTGGGGCAGCGGCTCCACCAGCACCCCGCGCCAGCCAAGCTGCTCCAGCAGGTACGTCTGGCTTAATGCGATCGGGTCGTTGGCGCCGACCTCCACAAATACACCCTTGTAACCGCGTCCAAAGAACTCGGCCACGCGGACATCTTCGCCATACTGCGCAAACGATTGCTGATGCAAGGATGACCACCCTCAATCCTTGGGAAAACCACCGGCACTTGTGGCGTCAGCATACGGGAACACCGGAACGGAAGTCAACGTTCCCCTGTCAAATGGGCTTTACTCCGTGCCCGGCGCCTGTACACTAATATGCCCGCGCTGGCCTTGGGAGGTCGGGGCGGTAATAACAGCGCAGGCGGAGCATATGGGCTTTCTTTTTCGATGGCTGGCGTTGACGATTGCGGTCTGGGCCGCGACCCAGATCGTGCCGGGGGGTGTGTGGGCCGATGGGACCCAGGACCTGCTGATCGCGGCGCTGGTGCTGGGGGTGCTCAACGCCTTTGTGAGGCCGCTGCTGCGGCTGATCTCACTGCCGTTCATCATCCTCACCTTCGGGCTCTTCCTGGTGGTGATCAACGCACTGCTGCTGTGGCTGACCTCCTGGCTGGTGTCGGGTTTCCATGTACATGGGTTCTGGAACGCGATCGGCGCGAGCCTGGTCGTGAGCCTCGTGAGCGTGCTCCTCGGCTATTCGAGCCGTCGCCGTGCGCAGCCACGCATTGTCATCAACCGTCCGCCATCGCCACCGCCGCCATCCCAGGGGCCGCCCCCGGGAAAAGGACCGATTATTGACGTGTAAGGCGGCGAATGTGACAGAATCGGCGGAAGTGTCATGTTGACTTTGGTTCTCATTCTGCCATAATCGCGCACCTTGTTCGCTCCTAACAGGACTCCTAAATGAACGTCCATATCACTGGCACCGGTTCCGGAATTCCCGCGCGTCTGGTTGCGAACGGCGAATTGGCAAAGACGCTGGACACAAGTGACGAGTGGATTGTCTCCCATACCGGCATCCGTGCCCGGCGAATTGCCGGGCCAGACGAGAGTACAGCCACCTTGGCGACAGCCGCGGCCCGGACGGCGCTGGCGCGCGCCGGCGTGAAGCCGGAAGATCTCGGGATCATCGTCCTGGCCACGAGCACGCCCGACTACGGCGCTTTCCCCTCCTGCGCCTGCCTGGTGCAGCGCGACATCGGGGCGGTGAACGCTGGTGCGTTCGACCTGTTTGCCGCCTGCACCGGCTTTATCTATGCGCTGGAGACCGCCCGCAGTCTGATGCTGCGCGACCCGCGGCCGGCGCTGGTGATCGGCGCGGATGTCATGACGCGCATCGTCGACTGGAAAGACCGCAACACCTGCGTGCTGTTCGGCGATGGCGCCGGCGCCGTGGTGCTGCAGGCCAGCGACCGCCCTGGCGGACTGCGCGACTCGATCCTGCGCGCCGACGGCACTGGATCCCAGCATCTTGTCCATGAGGGCGGCTGCCGCACGCCGGAGAGCGGCCCCTGGCAGAAGGCCACCCTGCAGATGCAGGGCCGGCAGGTATTCAACTTCGCGGTCAAGGCCTTCGATGAGACTGTCCGTGCCCTGCTGGCGCGGGAGAAGCTGACGCTCGACGACGTACGCTGGATCGTCCCGCATCAGGCCAACATCCGCATCATCGAGGCCACGGCGCGGCGCCTCGACATCGGCATGGACCGCTTCTACGTGAACATCGACGAGCTGGCCAACACCTCGGCCGGCACGATTCCGCTGGCATTGGACCAGATGATCCGCGAAGAGAAGCTGCATTCCGGCGACACAATCGTCCTGGTCGGCTTCGGCGCCGGGCTCACCTGGGGCGGAACGCTGATCAAATGGTGAGGGGCAGAATTCCCAATTCCGGCTCCTGAATTCTGAATTGACACAGGAACGCACATGAACACAGGCAAGAAACGCGTGGTAGTGACCGGCCTGGGCGCGATCACGCCCATCGGCAACACGGTTGGCGAATTCTGGACCAGCATCCGCGCCGGCGTCGGCGGGGTGGAGACCATCACCCGCTTCGACCCTTCGCGCCTGGACTGCCGCGTGGCGGCGCAGGTCAAGGATTTCGCGGCAGGCAAGCACGTCGATCCCAAGGAAGCCCGCCGCATGGCCCTTTTCACGCAGTACGCGGTGGCGGCCGCGAAAATGGCGTGGGCAGACTCCGGCCTGGACAAGGGGGGCAGTGATCAAGATCGCACGGCCGTGATCCTCGGCAACGGCATCGGCGGCGCGGAGGTCAATGACGAGACCTACAAGATTCTCTCCGAGCGCGGTCCCGGCCGGATCTCGCCCATGGCCATTCCGAAGCTCATCTCCAACGAGGCCGCCGGCAATGTTTCCATGGCGCTTCAGGCCCGCGGGTTCTCCCACACCATCAACACCGCTTGCGCCTCCTCCACGGACGCCATCGGCCTGGCGCTGGACGCCATCCGCGCGGGGCGCGCCGACGTCGTCGTCGCCGGCGGCACCGAGGCGGCCATCACTGAGTACTGCATTGGCGGCTTCTGTGCGCTGAAGGCGCTCGCCACCAAGTATAATGACACCCCCGCCAAGGCCAGCCGGCCGTTCGACCTCCATCGCGACGGCTTCGTCATGGGCGAGGGCTCCGGCATCCTGATCCTCGAGGAGCACGACCATGCCGTGCGCCGCGGCGCGCGCATCTACGCCGAGCTGGCTGGCTACGCTGCCACGGACGACGCCCATCACCTCACCGCGCCGCACCCGGAGGGCGAGGGCGCCATCCGCGCCATCCGCCTCGTGCTGCAAGACGCCGGGCTGGCGCCGACAGAGGTCGATTACATCAACGCCCACGGCACCTCCACGCCGCTGAATGACCCCATGGAGACCAAGGCCGTCAAGGCGGTCTTCGGCGATCATGCCCGCCGCCTCAAGATGTCGTCCACCAAGAGCATGACCGGTCACCTGATGGGCGCCGCCGGCGCCATCGAGGCCATCATCTGTGTGCTCGCGCTGCAGGACCAGTTCTTCCCGCCCACGATCAACCATGAGACGTCCGATCCGGAGTGCGATCTGGACTGCGTGCCGAACCGTGGCGTGAACGGCGCGATCCGCGCCGCGCTTTCCACCTCGCTCGGATTCGGCGGGCACAACGGGGTCCTGGCCTTCAGAAAGTTGGCATCATGAAACCGGTTACTTCTCTGATTCCGCATCGCGATCCGTTCCTGTTCGTGGACCGCATCGTTTCGGCCAGCAGGGAGAAGATCGTCGGCGAACGCACGTTCCCGGCGGACACGTGGTTCTTCAAGGGGCATTTTCCGGAATACCCGGTCGTGCCGGGCGTCATCCTGATCGAGACCATGGCACAGTGCGGCGGCGCGGGTTTGGTGTATGCCGAACTGATGCAGAATCGCGTGTTTCTACTGGTTTCCGTGTCAGAGGCTAAGTTTCGCCGGCAGGTGCGGCCGAACGAACTTCTACGAATGGAGATCGAAAACCTGAAGATCTCCAACCGTCTTTGCAAGCAGCGTGGCAAGGCCTGGGTCGGCGACGAGCTCGCCGCCGAGGCCGAATGGTTCTGTGTGCCCGGGAAGGAAACATGAGCGCCCCCGCCCGGATCGCCAACGGCGTCTGCCTCGACGTGAATCCGGCCGGTTGTGCGCGTCAGGTGGCGGAGCAGGTCGCGGCCGAGCGCCTCCTGCCGCCGCTGGCCAGTGGCCCGCGTGCCGTACTCGTGCTCGGCGCCTCCGGCGGCTACGGTCTGGCTGCGCGCGTCGTGGCGGCGTTCGGCGCAGGCGCCCGTACGCTGGGCGTCTCCTTTGAGCGCGAGCCGCGCGAAAACCGCGGCGGCTCCCCCGGCTGGTACAACAATCTGGCCTTCGACGGGGAGGCGCGCCGGCACGGCCTCTCCTCTATCACGCTGGTGGCCGACGCCTACCTGTCCGCCACCAAGGCCCGCGTGATCGAGGCCGCGCGCGCCAACGGCTTCGAGAAGTTTGATCTCGTGGTCTACAGCCTGGCCGCGCCCATGCGCACCGACCCCGCCACCGGCACGATCTATCGCACGGCTATCAAGCCCATCGGCCAGCCGTATTCAGCCCTGACGCTCAACCTCGCCGCCGGCACACTCAAGACCACCACGATCGCGCCAGCCACGGAGGAGGAGACCCTCGGCACGGTCAAGGTCATGGGCGGTGAGGACTGGAAGCTCTGGATCGATGCCCTGCTGGAGCAGCTCGCCCCACTCGGCGGCCACGCCTACGTCGCCATCTGTAAGGCGCTCGTGACGCGCGCCAGCGCGGTCATCCCCGCCATGCCGCTCTACCTGGCCGCGCTCTACCGGGTCATGAAGGCCCGCGGCCTGCACGAGAACTGCCTGGATCAGATGAACCGCCTCTTTCGCGACCGCCTCTGCACCGGTCGTCCCGTGCCCGTGGACAAGGAGGGGCGCATCCGTCTCGACGACTGGGAAATGCGTGACGACGTGCAGGCGGAAGTGACCCAACTGCTGAACACGGTCACGCCGGAAAACGTTTGGAGTCTCGTGGATTACGAGGGGTATCAGCACGATTTCCTGTCCCTGCACGGGTTGTGATCGAACACGGTTTTGGACACAGAGAGCACAGAGGATAAAAAATGAGCACACAGAGGAAGTGATCCTCACCGCCAGGCGTTTAAAGACGCATCCCTCTGTGTGCTCTGTCTTCCTCTGTGCTCTCTGTGTCCTGAACCGTGTAGCGCGACCTTGACGGAAACGGGCGCCAGCCGCTATTTTAAGCGGCTTTTAGCAACAGGACGGTTGCGGGGGAGTTTTCCCCCGGCAGGGGCATCAACGGGAGCAAGCAACGTGGGCTACAATTGCGTCGTATGCGTCAAGCAGGTGCCGGATACCAAGCGGATCACCGGCCAGGCCATGAAAGAGGACGGGACCGTCAACCGCGCGGCGCTGCCGGCTGTCTTCAACCCCGAGGACCTCAACGCCCTCGAGGCCGCACTGCGCGTGCGGGATGAACACGGCGGCACCGTGACGGTCATCACCATGGGTCTTCCCGCCGCCTGCGAGGTGTTGCGCGACGCGCTCTTCCGCGGCGCCGACGCCGTGGTGCTCGTGACTGATCGCCGCGCCGCGGCCTCTGACACGCTTGCCACCAGTTACATCCTCTCCTGTGCTGCGAAGAAGCTGCACCCGGACCTCATCTTTTGCGGCCGCCAGGCTATTGACGGCGATACCGCCCAGGTCGGCCCCCAGCTCGCCGAGAAGCTCGGCTTCACGCTGATCACCTACCTTGAGGACCTCAAGCTCGACGGCCGCGTCGCGACTGCCCGCCGCAACGTCGGCAACGGCTACGAGGTGGTCCGCGCCCGCCTCCCCGCGCTCTTCACCGTGGTCGAGAGCGCCAACCACCCGCGCCCCACGGCGGTCAAGCGCGCCATGAAAAGCAAGAAGGCCCGCGCCCCGGTCGAGGTCGCCAAGGCCGTGGACACCGAGCTGCCCTCCGCCACGCCCGAGGCCAAGGCCGTGGAAACCAAGAAGCGCTGCGCGGAGTTGGCTGCCAGGGGGCTGCAGATCATGCAGTGGAATCTGGACGACCTGCAGGCCGATCTCTCCTGGTGCGGCGGCGCGGGCAGCCCCACCAAGGTGCACCGCATCCAGTCCATCGTGCTGGCCGGCGGCGACTACAAGGAGTTCCCGCCGACCGAGGACGGCGTAACCCGCCTGCTCGGCGAGCTGATCGAGGACCATACCATTGGGTGAGCCGCCAGCGGCCCGTGAGCTATGGGCTGTTCAACGATCCTGAATCTTGAATCCCGCATCCGAAGCGAATCTTTCACGAGGAACACGAACATGATCGAAGTCAACCGGCAGGGCGAAGTCTGGATCTACGCGGAGCAGGAGGCGGGCAAGCTCTCCGACGTGCCGCTCGAGCTGCTGAGCAAGGGGCGCGAACTGGCGGATCAGCTCAAGGTTCCGCTGGCGGCCGTGCTGTTGGGCAAGAACGTGTCGGACCTCGCCGGGCAGCTCATCCTCCACGGCGCGGACAAGGTCTACCTGGCCGAGGACCCGGCGCTGGCGCACTACCAGACCGCCAGCTACACCAAGGTCGTCTGCGACCTGATCATCTACCGCAAGCCGCAGATCTGCCTCTTCGGCGCCACGCCCCTCGGGCGCGACCTCGCCCCCACCATCGCCTCGTGCATGCGCTGCGGCCTCACGGCTGACTGCACGGACCTGGAGATCGGCGAGCACACCGAGCCGTCCACCAAGGAGCACCTCAGCAACCTGCTGCTCCAGATCCGCCCGGCCTTCGGCGGCAACATCATCGCCACGATCGTCAACCCCCACCGCTGGCCGCAGATGGCCACCGTGCGCGAAGGTGTCATGCGCATGTCCACGCCGACCCCCGGACGCAACGGCGTGACGATCCGCTGCCCGGTGAATCTCTCCGGCCTGACGCTTCCCGTCGAGGTGCTCGAGTCGCACCGCCGCCCCAAGAAGGTCAACCTCAAGGGCGCGCGCATCATCGTCGCCGGCGGCGCCGGCGTGGGCAGCCGCGAGAACTTCCGCCAGCTCTGGGACCTGGCTAATATCCTCGGCGGCGCCGTGGGCGGCAGTCGCGCGGCCGTGGACCTCGGGTACGTGGACCACGACCACCAGATCGGCCAGACCGGCACCACGGTCCGCCCCGCGCTCTACATCGCCTGCGGCCTCTCCGGCGCCGTGCAGCACCGCGCGGGCATGCAGGAGTCGGCCAAGATCCTGGCGATCAACAATGACAAGGACGCGCCCATCTTCGGCATTGCGCATTACGGCATCGTCGGCAATCTCAACGAGGTGGTCCCCCGCATGATCAAGGCCATCCGCAGCGGCGCCAGCATCGAGAAAGCCGCGCAGGCGGCGAAGGCGTAAGGCGTTTCTCCCGCCAATGACTGATGACCAATGACCATTGACGCTCCCTGAAGAAAAGGTACACGCACATGGCGAACTTCTACACCGACAACGAGGACATCCAGTTCCTCTTCCGGCACATGGACCTGGCGCGGCTGGCCACGCTGAACGAGGAAGGCTTCCGGTTCGCCCGGGAGTTCGACTTCGCGCCAACGGACGCCGCGGATGCGATCGACAACTACAACCGCATCCTCACCACGATCGGCGAAATCATCGGCGACCGCGTGGCCCTTACGGCCGCGGACTCCGATGTCGTCGGCAACACGCTCAACGCCGACGGCAGCGTGACCTACACCCCCGGCATCCAGGAGGCCCTCAAGCTCCTCAGCCAGGCTGATGTCATGGGCTTCACCCTGCCATACCGCTACGGCGGCCTGAACTGTTCGGAACTGCTCTACACGATGTCCAACGACATCGTCAGCCGCGCCGACGCCTCGCTGATGAACCTCTACGGCCTGCAGGGAATCGCCGAGACCATCAACAACTTCGCCAGCGAGGAACTGAAGCGGGAATATCTCCCGCGCATGGCCAGCGGCGAGTTCACCGGTGCCATGGTGCTCACTGAGCCGGACGCCGGCAGCGACCTTCAGGCCGTCAAGACCCGCGCCTGGCAGGACGCCAACGGCAACTGGTTCATCCGCGGCGTGAAGCGCTTCATTACCAACGGCTGCGGCGATGTGCTCCTCGTCCTGGCCCGCACAGAGCCTGAGATCGCCGACGGCCGCGGTCTCTCCTGCCTGCTTGTCGAGCGCAACCCGCGCGTCCGTGTCCGCCGTCTTGAGAACAAGCTTGGCATCCACGCCAGCCCGACCTGCGAGCTGGTCTTCGACGACTGCCCCGCCAAGCTCGTCGGCGAGCGCCAGCGCGGCCTGATCACCTACGTGATGAGCCTGATGAACGGCGCCCGCGTCGGCATCGCCGCGCAGAGCCTCGGCATCGGCGAGGCCTCCTGCCGCGCCGCGCGCGACTACGCCCGCAGCCGCAAGCAGTTCGGCTCCGCCATCGACAGCTTCCCGGCCGTGCGCGACCTGATCGTGGACATGAACCTCGACCTCCAGGCCGCCCGCGCCATCACCTACTACGCCACGTTCCATGTGGATCTCGAGAACGGCATCAACAACCGCATCGACTCCGGCCTGGCCGCCGAGGACGAGGTGAAGAAGCTCCGCCCCGAGGTCCGGAAGTACAAGGGCTGGAACAAGTTCCTCACCCCCATGGCCAAGTACTACTCTTCCGAGATGTCCATGCGCACCTCCAACGGCGCCATGGCCGTGCTCGGCGGCTCCGGCTACATGAAGGACTACCCGGTCGAGCGCTACCTGCGCGATGCGCGCATCACGACGATCTACGAGGGCACCAGCCAGTTGCAGGTTGTGGCCATGACCGCGGGCGTCATGGGGGGCGCCGCCGTCGAGATCGTAAACGAGATCCTCGCCGGCCGCCAATGGTCCGCCGAGATCGCGCCGATTGTGGCCAGGGTCCGCGAGGGCATGACGCTCCTTAACGAGGCCGTGGCATTTGTCAAGACGCAGAAGGGGAACGCCTACCGCGACCTGCACGCCCGCAAGCTCTGCGACGTCGCCTGCTACCTCATGGCCGGCGCGCTTTTCTGCGACCACGCCACCGCCAGCACCAAGAAGCTCGCGGTTGCCCGGCGCTGGATGACCGAACGGCTGCCGCAGATCCGCGCGCTGAAGGAGCAGGCCTGCTCCGGCGAGTCCTCGAGCCTCACGGACTTCGAGACTCTCGCCGGCCCGCTCCCCGCGGCGGATTGATTCCTGATCAGGAACACAGGAAAGCAGAAAATGAGAGGTCCGGCGGGTGCGTTCCGCCGGACCTTCCTGTTTTCATGAGAAATCCGCTCATGCGGATTACTTCTTCCACGGCGGCGTCTCGGGCAGGGAGTCGTGGAACTCCTTGATGAGCTTCTCGGCGTAGGCGCCAAGGTACTTGCCCTGGAGGAAGAGAGCATAAGCTTCGTCGTGCAGGCGCTTCCAGCAGGCGTCCTCGTGCCCGGGGACAATCGGGTAGAACGCCGCGTGGTTGTCCTTGGCTGCGGTGAAGTCGCCCGGCGCATCGCCGATCATCAGCACGCGCTCGGGCTTGTACTTGCCACCTGCGGCAAACTGGATGTGCTCGGACTTGGTGCCGAGTTCCTGCCCCGCGATCAGCCCCACGAGATGGTCGATCTTGTGATGCGCCCACTCCTTGACCAGCGCCTCCTCGGGTGTCTGCGACACCACGATCAAGTCGCTCAAGGCGTGCATCTTCTCCAGCGCCTTCTTCGCCCACGGGAACGGCGGCACGGGGCGCATGTGCTGGTCGATGTCCTTGTTGACCGCCAGGCTCCACTCCATCACGCGCGTGAGTTCCGGGTCGTTTGTGCGCGCGACCTCGGCTTTGAGCGTGGGGTTGCCGAGTGGCAGTCCGGAGTCGCAATAGGCGCGCAGGGCGGTCAGGTCCGGCAGCTTCACACCGGAAGCCAGGACTTCGTCCCAGTCGTAGAGCAGCTCGAACGCCTTGAGCAGGTCCGGGAAGCGGTTTTTACCGCGCCACTTGGAGTAGAGGTTCACGAACTCCGCCGAGGCGCGCAACTGCTTCTCGATCTTCTGCAGCCCCCAAATCCTGATGATCTGTGGGTGGAAGTGCTCCTTCTGCTTCACGCCCATGGTGTCGAACACGCAGCCGTCGGAATCAATGCCGACAAACGAGTCGTGCCGCGCCGGGAACCCCTTGAGCTCTTCCATCGTGTAATGCATCTTTGCCATGACAGTTTCTCCGCTGAATTGGCCGCAAATCATAGCAACTTTCCGTCGCATCACCAGCCTAGAGAGCGGAAAGCAAGGAGGGACCCGAAGGAAAGGAAAAAGGCGGGGAAGAACACGAAGGGATCAGCGATTACACGCTGCGCGCGGGAAAGGAAACCTTCGGGCTCCTCGTGCAGCCTTCCGCGTCTTCGCGTCCCGCTGTTTCGGCGCCTGGCGCCTTCGGAATTCAGGGTTTCGGGGTCGTTATGCGATTTTGTTCCGGAAGGATCGGGACGGCCGGTTTGTCTTGTGCGCCGGGCAGGAGGCTTTGAAGCATGTCGGCCATACCCGGGGTCATGTGCATTTCGTAGCTGCTGGCCGACCCGGTGACCAGCAGGACTTCCAGGCCGGCATCGTCGGGAAGCCGGTCCAGTCCAGCGGGTCCGAGCACGCTCAAGGCGGTGGCCCACACTCCGGCCGAGACGGCGTCCCGGCCGACGACGGCGACCAAGGGGACGGCGTCTGCGGTGAGACCGGTCCGCGGATCGACGATATGGCTGTAGCGCTTGTTCCGGATGATGACGAACCGCTCGTAGTTGCCGCTGGTGCAGACAGCCGCGCAGGGGGCGTTCAGCACGGCCAGGAAACGGCCGTCGCGCGCGAACGGATCGCGGATGCCGACCTGCCATGGGCCTTCCTCGGGCCGCCGGCCGAAGCAGCGGACATCGCCGCCGACGTTGATCAACCCGCCGGGCAGGTCAGGGCCGCCCGCG
>Ga0118677_10003113_pt1 | contig 32048 bp, 25 predicted proteins | sample AliMusrvi5mmetaG_FD_86154 | JGI IMG/M metagenome (GOLD analysis project Ga0118677, IMG submission 86154) | reverse complement strand
CCCGATAAATCGTCCGTAGCCCCTCTAAGTCGCCCTACGCTAACGGGCTTGATGCAGCCCTGGAGCAGCCCAGGCAGTGGTCCGCAAAACCTCGCAGGTGAGTGCGACTCTCACACGGGACTCCATTTTTTCCGAGCATAGGTGTCTTTTGATTTTACGCGACGCGAACACCGGTGCCGGTCAGGACCCTCACAGGCCTGGCTGCGGCGGTTCAACTCCGCCTTCGTGTCGCGATTGGGTTGCAAGCATTGCAGCGATGCAGCGGTTTCTTAAACCGCCTATGTCGGAAGCGGCATAGGCGGTTTTATGCCGGGCGCCGGGCTATGCCGGGTGGAGTTATATATATGGCGTATCCATCCATGACCGTGGCCCTTGGTATATTCGTGGGCCTGCTGTCACCCGGCATAGTTTCTGGGATCACAGCCCCTTCAAGAAGCTCAGGAGTGGATCTCCAGCCTTCAGCCGATAGCGGCCACTGATGTGTTGTGCCGTCTTACTGAGGATCCGCTCCTTGAGAGGGAGATCGGCATCCAGATAGATCTGCGCGGTTTCGACCGACTCGTGCCCCAACCACAGAGCGATGACGGAGAGATCCGCGCCCGCTTGCAGCAACTCCATGGCAAGCGTATGGCGCAGCACATGAGGAGTAACTCGCTTCTTCTGGAAAGAGGGGCGAACCAGAGCTGCGACAGCCGCGTATTTTGCCAGAAGGTCCTGTACGGCGTCCGGGCTGAGGCGATCTCCACGAGCCGTGCAAAAGAGCCATCCATCGGAGCCCCTGGCAGGCTCGCGCAACCACTGCTTTAGCGCGGTCACCGTGGGCCGACTCAAAGGCGTGCAGCGCTCCCGCCGTCCTTTCCCCATGCACTCCACATGAGCCCCGGCGTTCAAGTGCAGATCCTCGCGCCGCAGGCCTGTTATCTCGGACAGGCGCAAGCCGGTTTGCACTGCCAGCAGCATGAGCATTCGGTCACGTCGACCATGCCAGGTTCGCAGGTCTGGCGCCGCCAAGAGCGCATCGACTTCCGGGCGGTTAAGAAAGTGTACCAATGACTTCGGAGTCCGTTTGCTGGGAATGGCCAGCACCCGCTGGATTTGAGCGGCGTGAGAGGGTTCTTCGTAAGCAGCATACCGGAAGAAGGAGCGGATGGCGGTCAGACGAAGATTACGACTCCGAGCCTTGTTCCTCCGGCGACTCTCCAGGTCATCAAGGAAGGCTGTAATCAGCGGAGCGTCAACATCCTCGAGGCTCAGCTGGGACGGTGGCTTGCGCAGTTGTCGTTCGGAAAATTGCAACAATAATCTGAACGTATCGCGATAGCAACTGACCGTGTGAGGCCTTGTTCCTCGCGCGAGAAATAATTGCGCTCGAGAAATGCAAGCTGGACGGGCGTTCCTCAGGTTTTTGTGTTCCATACAGGTTCTATGTTGGCATCAAAACTGATTTGCTTGATTTTATTGAGCAAAACAGCACTTTTCATTCCTTAGGCGAGGATTTGGGTGAGGACTGGCCTGTCGCTGCCGCATGAGACGCTCGGTGAAGAACTTTTGCAGCAGTTGTGGGAAGTCACCCGCTTTCATGGCACACCCGCTTTCATGGCTTGCCTTTCCAACGCTTTTCCAACCGTTTGGCTGCTAATCCCATAAGCTCGGGGCAGGCAGTGAAGTACCAGTAAGTATCGTTGACATGGGCGTGGCCCAGGTAAGTGGAGAGAACCGGCAACTGCCGTTTGGCATCCTGGCCCGAACGATACCAGCCCACCAGCGCTCTAATGGCAAAGCGGTGTCTAAAATCGTGGAACCGCGGTCCGCGGCTTGCGTCCGGCGCCCGTAGTCCCGTCTCCCGGGACAACGTGCAAAAGGTGCGCCGCACTTCGGCCGCGTCCAAGCGGTGACCTCGCAGCGAGACAAAGAAATAGGGCAGACCACGTTGGAAGGTCCCATCACGCTCTCGCGCATAATCGGCGAGCACCCTTTGCGTGGTGCCGTGAATGGGCACCAAACGGGACTTGCCGAATTTGGTTTTGGCGACAACCAGGATACCCGTCTCCAGATCGACATCCTGAGGACGCAGATTAAGCGCCTCACTGATCCGCAAACCGGACACCGACAGCAGGCCAATCAGGCAGTAATAAGTAAGCCCCCGCAAACCGCCAATCCGTTGGGCTGCCTGAAGCAGATCCTGAACTTCCTTATCCGAGTAGAGATACGGCTCTGCCCGCCTGAAGCGATGCGGCAGCAGGCCCCATGGCGGGATTTGCGTGCGAGGGTCAGTAGCGCTCCAGTAACGGGCGAAACCGCGGATACAAGTCAATCTCTGGGCCCACGCCGGTGGCGATGCTTCGGGTTGACGTTGCGCCCATTGCACGGCTAAAGCGATAGTAATGTAATCGGCTTGCTGTGCCTCCAAGAAGTCGATGAAGTCCGCAAGGAGCGCCGGCGCCTGTCGCAGTTTAAATCCCAGGGAACGGCGCATCCGAACATAATGCCGAACGGCTTTCTTGAGGGCGTTCATCGATTGCCTCCTGGCCAAGGTACCGCCAGCAATCGCAGCGAAGGGAGATCCACTTTGGCGTAAATAGCGGTTGTTTCCGGACTGCGGTGTCGAAGGATCTGGCCGATCTCGGTCAGCGAGCCACCGTGCCTCAACAACTCCGAAGCCAGCGTGTGGCGGAACTGATGGGCCCCTTTGCGAGGCGAGACAATGCCCGCCTTTTCCAAGGCACGTTTGACTACGGCCCCGACGGCCTTTTGACCTGCAAAGCCGCACAGGGGCGCGTCCGAACGGAGAAAGAGGAGTCGGGTGTTCGATCCCGGGGGCCGACCTTCCTTGAGATAGGCGACGAGGGCGGTCCCAACATCTGTGGGCAAAGGTAACTCATCGACGCGACCCAGTTTGCCATGGACAGTGATACAGCCCCGTTCCCAATCCAGATCGTCGAGCTTGAGGCGGGCGACCTCACCGGCGCGCAATCCCAAGCGGGCCAGCAATAAGAGAATGGCGTTGTCCCGCTTTCCCGTCGTGCTCCGTCGGTCGCAGTGCGTCAGAACCTTTTCGACTTTATCGGGGGGAAGCGATTTGGGAACGGTGGACAAAGACCAACCGGCGACTGAGGGCACACATGCGGCCAGATCCAGCTCAATGTCTCCACGAAACCGGGCAAACCGCAGGAACGAGCGCAGCGCAGCCGTCATTAACTGTGCCCGTTTGCCCTTTAACTGTCCTGCCGCGCACTGGACAAAGGTAAGAACGTCACCGGCACGCAAGACGGCAAGATCAATCCGACTATCGCCGAATCGCTTGAACAGAAACTGTCGCACGAAAGGGCGATAACAAGTCCGCGTCGCCGCGACCAGCGACCGTTCTTTCTGCAGGTATAAGTCGTATTCCTCAAGCAAACTGTCGATGGGAGTGGCGATTGGTTGTGGGATGGGCTCCGCCGTGATGCCTTGTTGGCGAAGCAACTCCATCAGCTGAGCAACGGCAGCTCGATCACCATGGTGGGGACGAAAACCAGCCCGTCTGCGGGACAGCAGAAAAGCGCGGCCATGCCCCGGCGTTAGCTCATGAGCCTCGAGGCCTTTGTGCTGCAACCACCGGCTGAAATCAGCCAGCAGCTGGAGTTTGCGGCGAATGGACGGTCTGGCATAACCGTGCGCCTGCAACCGGTCGGCCAAGGCACTCAAGTGATCTCTCAACGGACCTTCCTGCATCCGTCGTAGCGTTCGAGGGCTTTTGAAGAACCCTTTTGTCGGTCGGCCGGACCGAGACCCCACGGGGGTGGATTTTCGAGGCGGTTTTTCGCGCATAAAATGGCTTGAAAAAGCTGGGGGAGAAATGAACGATTTTCGTTTTGGATGTGAATCTCTCGCACGGCTTGTGCAAGAAATGTGAAGATGACTCCTTAAGGCTCTCCTCGACAGATCAAGAGGAAGGCGGCGACCTCCTCAGCAGCGAAGCGCCAGAACTATGCCGCGGACAAAACAAGAGAGTTCCTGAAAAACCGCGGTGATCCCACCCGACCCGGCATAGCCCGCCGCCCGGCATAAAACCGCAGAGCACGGGGCAGCACCGTGGCGACCCACCAATCTCCAACTGGAGTGCTGGAGCAATGGACTATTGGATTGGTGGAACGAGGCGGTGCCGACCGGATTCCGGGCTGCGTTCCCCATCAATCCAACAATCCACCACTCCATCAATCCATTTCTTCCATGCTCCCGTAGCTCAAACTATCAGAGCGGGCGGCTTCGAACCGCCAGGTTGCAGGTGAGATTCCTGCCGGGAGTACCATTTTGCCGCGTTAGCCCAACTACCAGAGGCGCTCCGCTCAGAACGGAGAGGTTGGGGGTGGAACTCCCTCACGCGGCACCATTTCGCCCACGTAGTCCAAGGCAGAGACGGCGCACTTAAAACGCGCAAAGTGTCGGTGCAAATCCGGCCGTGGGCACCAACCGCGTGTAGCCCAACTAGCAGAGGCGTCCCGCTCAAGACGGGAAGGTTGCAGGTGCGACTCCTGCCACGCGGACCATTCTTGGAATGTCAACCGGGCAAGCGAACCGGGCCTGTTTGCTAAACAGTGCGTGCCTTCGGACAAGTGGCGCAAGTCCACGGCATTCCGCCACTTTGGGAAGGATGAAGGATGAATGCAGAATGTAGAAGGCCTGAGGCCCGCGACAATTGTATGGGCCGGATTCTTCATTCATAATTCTCACTTCTGCCTTCGCCGGTAAGCGTTACCGGACGCGCGTACCATTTCGAACCCCTGAACGCGAAGTAGATCGAGCGGCCCAGCCCTTTCATTATTGATGCAGATTTAGAAAGCGCTGGGTGTGAGCTGGTGGAAGAGACCAGCCAGGGGTTCGCAATCTCCAAACGAGTGATGCCGAATGGAAAACGAATGGCTATTCTTCCGGAGGAACATCAAATCGGCTGCATGACCGAGTGTTGCGCATTTTGTAAACGGGCGGTGCCCACACGGGGCCATCACGTGGTCCCCCGCTGCAAGGGTGGCAGAGACGTCGCCCCCACCTGCCACTCATGCGAAGATTTTATTCACAAGACGTGGGCTCATAACGAGCTGCGCGACAGGTTCAACACGGTCGCGCGTATCCAATCCGATCCGCGCTTCCAGAAGTTCCTTCGCTGGCTTTACAGGCAGCAGGAGGGAGCGTTCTTCCGGACCAGGCGGAATCGATCCAGAACCAGCCAACCGTACCGGTGATTCCCGTCATCTGAGTTCGACAGCCTTCCCTGTCCCCATAGCTCAATGCATAGAGCGAGAGTGCTGGCGCTGACTCAGAATCAGGCAGCCTTGGACGTGCGGGTCTCGCGCCGACCATTTGCAGAGCCCCCAAAGCATTGTCAACGATGCATCTGTTCGGTAAGCAGGCCAGCCTGGTGCAATTCCGGGTGGGGGCTCCATTTCCATAATTCAAACGCAGTCGAGCCAGCGCTCAAGCAGGTTTCATAAGCCCGCCGTGTCCAGGGCAGCACTGGAGACTGCGACCATTTCGCCTCCTTGCGGCAGCCTGCAGGCTTCCTTTGTAAGAAAGTCGCGCCGGGGCAGCACCGGCGGGAGGCTCCATTTGTCCTTGCTCGCGTAGTCCAACAGAAGAGACACGACGTTGAGAACGTCGCCAGTGCAGGTGCGAATCCTGCCGCGAGCACCACTTTCCTGGAGCTGAAGCCACAGCAGACCGGCACCCGACTTTTAATCGGGTATGGTGAGGTTGCAACTACCTCCGGCTCCACCAATTCCTTGCCTTGTGGTGTAACAGCAGCATGCCGGGCTTTGACCCCGATGGTCTTGGTGCGAATCCAAGCGAGGCAGCCAATTTCAGCAGCCCGTTAGCTCAAAATGAGAGCGGCAGTCTTACAAACTGAAGACGCTGGAGAGTTACCAGCACGGGCTACCAATTTTGCCGCTGAGTGTGGAAGTCTGCACACCTGTCTCTGAAACAGGTCCTTGCGGACGGCGTTCAAGCTGGAGCATTACCAGCAGCGGCAGCCAATTTGATCCGCGCCGATTTCAACAAAGAGCAAACACCTGACCGCCCACGGACGGTGGTTGTCTGGAATTTTATGAACATATTGACGAAAGCGACCGTGCTGGTGCTCAACCGCAACTGGCAGGCCATCAACGTGCGCACGCCTCAAGAGGCGTTCTGCATGATGGCCACCAACGTGGCCACTGGTCTTGAGATCGAGGGGGAGGACCATATCCGTCCAGTAGCCTGGGAGGAGTGGATCACTCTGCCGATTCGCGACCAAGACGAGGCAGTGCACACTGTACGCGGCCAGATTCGCGTGCCGACCGTCATCGTGGCGGTGAACTATGCCAAGGTGCCCAAGAAGCGCCCGAAGCTGTGCGCCAAGGCCATCCGCGAGCGTGATGGCAACCGCTGCCAGTACACTGGCCGTGTGCTGCACCCGAACGAAGGTAGCCTGGACCACGTCGTGCCCCGCTCGCGCGGGGGCAAGGACGCCTGGGAGAACCTGGTCTGGTCGGCCAAGGAAGTAAACCAGCGCAAGGCTGACCGCCTGCCGCATGAGGCTGGCCTGAAACTGCTCTCGGTTCCGCGTGCTCCGAAGGAGCTACCGATTTCATCGCTCATCCGTAATGCGCATGAGGTCCAGGATTGGAAGCTGTTTGTTGAAAAGTAAACGCGAGAAGGACGAGCCACACAAAGCTCGCCCTCTTTCGTTCATCCAGCCAAAATTGAAATGTATGGGCGCGACCCGCGATGATTTCGTCAAATATCCCCCCACGCCTCACCTTTTTGGCTCCAAGGGGACCGACGATGACAAGCACCTTGGTCCTGAGGAATCCAAGGCTTTCATCGCTGATTCCTCTCTAATCGTGGAGGAAAAGCTCGACGGCACCAATGTGGGCATTCACTTCGCCCGGTCGGGCCGAATGGTGCTCCAATGTCGCGGCCACGAGATCACTGAGGGGATGCATCCGCAATATGACCTTTTCAAGCAGTGGACCGCAGTAAAACGGCCGGTCTTGGAGGCGATGCTGACTAATCGGTTCATCCTCTACGGGGAATGGCTTTATGCCAAACACTCTGTCCAATACCGGAAGCTGCCTCACTATTTCTTCGAGTTTGATATTTACGACAAGGACGCCGATCATTTCCTCAACCTGGAAAAGCGCCTGACTATGTTGGAGGGTTCCGGACTGCATACCGTGCCGGTGCTTCAGCGCGGTCCATCCAGCATTGACCAACTGCGCTCCCTCATCGGTCCATCGGCGTTTGGAAGCCGGTTCGAAAACCCAACCACTGGCGGCGTAGACCATCTCATGGAAGGGCTGTATTGCCGGACCGAAGCCAACGGTAACGTGAGGGGCCGGGCCAAAATCGTGCGCGCAGAGTTCGTAGAGAAGGTTAAGCAAAGCGAGCATTGGCAGCACCAGAGAATGGTTCCCAACGAACTTGAGGAAGGAGTGGACATTTGGGCCTGAAAGGTCAATCCACGCACTGGAGGGAGCTTACAGCCGGCACGAACTCGGCAATCCTGAGCTGGGCCGAGAGCCAGCCGTGGGCACAGGCGATGATTGCCTGCCAGCAGGATGCGCAATGGCATGCTGAAGGCGACGTATGGACACATACTCGACTGGTGTGCGCGCAATTGGAACGATTAACTGGATGGGCCGCCTTACCGCATGCAGATCAATTGAAGCTCTTCTTTGCGGCATTGTTTCACGACGCAGGAAAGCCGCTCACTTCGGCCCCCGATCCTGAAACTGGCCGGATACGCTCGCCCAAACATTCCCTGGCCGGCGCCGAAATCTCCCAGCGAATATTGAGGGAATTGGGCTGCGATCTGCGAACGCGGGAGGAAATCGTCTCTCTCGTGCGCTATCACGGGCGTCCGACTTACATATTGGAAAAGGAAAGCCCAGAGCATGAAGTCATTTTGCTGTCCTGGCTCGTGGACACCCGTTTGCTTTATTGGTTCGCGCTGGCTGACACCCGGGGACGCCACACCAAAGAAATGGCTCGACCGGAGGAGAATCTTCATTTGTGGAAGATGGTTGCCGAGGAGCGCGGCTGCTTCGGACTGCCTTATGCTTTTGCCAACAGCCAGGCGCGCTTCCTGTTTTATCGCGGAAAGCTGAGCAGTCTCTTTTACGTGCCCCGAGAAGATTACCGCTGTACCGTGACCCTCATGTCGGGCCTTCCGGGTGCGGGCAAGGACACTTGGTTGTCGCGGAACCGGGCCGGATTGCCGGTAGTCGCGCTCGACGCCATCCGGGATGTCCAGGAGGTAGATGCCACAGACAACCAAGGGAAAGTGATCCAGACGGCCCGCGAGCACTGCCGTGCTCACCTTCGTGCACGCGAGGATTTCGCCTTCAATGCGACCAACATCACTCGGCAAATGCGCCAGCGGTGGATTGAGCTGTTTGCAGACTACGATGCTCGAATTCAGATCGTCTATATTGAGCCTCCACTGGCTACGATTCTGGCCCAAAACCGGCGACGGGCAAACCCGGTTCCAGAAAACGTCGTTCTGCGCCTGCTCGAGAAACTGGAGCCTCCCACGGCCGCGGAGTGCCATGACTTGGTTTTTAACTCACCGCACTGCTCGGGGTACTTCGGCAGGCCTGTGGAAGGTAAATTATGAGTATTTGCGCGACACTTTGGACTTTGAAACTCCCGATGGAGGGAGACCACGTCTCAGACCACCGCTTAAGTAAGGTCTGACCAAAAACGCCACTCGCAGGGATAGCCACATCCTGGCAGTTTCATAATCAGATGAACACTAAAGATTTTATTCGTCTCGGGATCCCCCTGGGTGAAGCCACCCGGCGGGCTACCGACTTCGTCTCCCAATTCATCCTCAGCGGTGGAGACAAAACCCGCTTGGAAGAGGAATTGAAGGCGATCTTGGCGAATCCGGCGCTCTTCGCTGAGGATCCGCTGCGCAAAGAGCTGGCCAAAGCCATTGTGAACGCTCCGCCTCCGCCGCGGGCCGAACCGGTCAAGTACCGCCAGTGGGGTGAAGGACTGGAGCACGAAGCGGTAATGCAGATGGAGAAAGCCTGCCTGCTGCCGGTCGCGGTGGCCGGCGCGCTCATGCCTGACGCACACGTGGGCTACGGCCTGCCGATTGGAGGAGTGCTGGCGACCGAGAATACCGTCATCCCGTACGCGGTTGGCGTGGACATCGCCTGCCGCATGAAGATGACGGTGCTCGATGTCCCAATGCGAGAACTCGAGCGGCATCCTGAGCGCCTTACTCGCGCCATCGAGGCCGAAACCCGCTTTGGCGTGGGTGCCGCTTTTAAGAATCGCCGCCACCATGAAGTGCTGGATGCGGACTGGGACTTCAGCCCGGTAACCAAACAGAACAAAGACCGCGCTTGGTCACAGCTCGGCACCAGCGGCAGCGGCAACCATTTCGTGGAGTTCGGATCGTTCACTGCTCACGGCCAGATCCATGGGTTGGAGCCTGGCACGTACCTCGCGTTGCTGTCGCACAGCGGCAGCCGCGGAACCGGTGCTGCGGTATGCGATCACTACAGCAAGCTGGCGTTCAGCCAGTTCCGGGATCTCCCGAGCGAGTTAAAGCGGCTGGCCTGGTTGTCGTTGGATTCCGAGGAGGGCCAGGAATACTGGGCCGCCATGGAGTTGATGGGCCGCTACGCCGCGGCCAACCATGCGCTGATTCACCAGCACTTGGCGGCTAACCTCGGGGCCGAGGTTTTGCTCGACCTGGAGAACCACCACAACTTCGCTTGGAAAGAGCGGCACGTGATCCATGGCGTGGAAAAAGAAGTGATCGTTCATCGGAAGGGCGCGACACCTGCCGGTCGGGGCGTGCTCGGGATCATTCCCGGCTCCATGGCTTCCCCCGGTTTTGTTGTCAGCGGCAAAGGCAACCCGGAGTCGTTGAATTCAGCGTCCCATGGTGCCGGGCGGGTCATGAGCCGCACCCAGGCGAGCAAGACCTTTGAGTGGAAAAAGGTGAATGCCTTCCTGCGCGAAAAGGGCGTAACTCTCATCTCGGCCGGCCTCGACGAGGTGCCGATGGTCTATAAGAACATCCACAAGGTGATGGCGGCCCAAGAGGACCTCGTGACCATATTGGGTCAATTTGATCCCAAGCTCGTAAAAATGGCACCCCATGGTGAGCGGGCGGAAGACTGAGGAATGACCGGTCAGCTTTCACAAAGAGAGAAGTTAGGGCTCGCGAGGACGCTCGCCCTCCCCAACGACCAGTTTTCAAACCGCCTCTTATTACCCAAACGGCTCCTGTGAGAGAAGATGATACGGATTAGCAACGGAACACCTATCCGCAGCCATACCAAGGCTCCAACCAGGAACTCGTTCAGAGGAAAATGGCAAACGACGTGCTCCGTTGTATGCGCGACCAGCAGCGCAGTCCATTTGAAATCACACCGCAGCTTGAGGCTTGGCTCCTGGAGTCTTTGTCCCGGAGGGACAGGCGACAATAGCCCAACGTTTCAACGTTGGGAACCAGCGCCCGGAGCACGATAAGTCCCGGAGGGACGGCTGATGGATCGCGCCGGGTTTCAGCCGTCCCTTCGGGACTCGTGCCCCTCTAAACTCGCGCACCCAACGTTTCAACGTTGGGCTATTCTCGATCATCCCTCCGGGATGAGGAGGGTCAAATCCCGGTGGCATCGGGAGTGATCCGCCAACTCCGCACTCTCCACTCCGTGTTGGATGGTGAGCACGTACGCCTCCATGAACTCATCCTCCCTCGACTTTCCCGCTCGCCGGGCATAGCCGCTCGTAGCAGGGGTGGTAGGGCGCGTCACTCCGTGCGCGCCGTGCGGCGGTACTGGCATCAACGGCGGCGCGCACGGAGTGACGCGCCCTACCACCGAGCCAAACTTAGAATTGCTACGCACCGAGCATGGCCTCGACTTCCTCCGGCGGTAGTGGGACCCGCGCGGGTGCGCAGATGCCGTGCCATCGTTTCGCCAGGGCCACCCTGTTGCGGCAGCGCCGGGAGCAGCAGACACACTGATGGTGACGAGAAGGCGTGCGGGGCCTCAGGACCGGCCGACCACAGGCCGCGCAGAGAAAGACACCCGCCGCTGCCCCAAAGTGGTGGCGGGTGTGAGCGGGACGGATGAGGAACGCGAGGTTCTCGGGCCGGTTGTCACGACGGTGGCCGTTTTTGTGGTGTACGTCGCAGCCGGGGGGAATCCCGCCGGGGAGAAAGGCGCTGGCCACCAGCCGATGCAGCCGGTACCTCCTGCCGCACATCTTCACGATGACGTAGCCCTGCACATCAAGCGTCCCGCTACCCCTAGCCCGGCGGGGCGTTCGTCCCGCCGGGATCGGGACGGGAGAAGTTGATAGTGTTGAGATTTGATGGTTGATAGTCTGACTATCCAGCCTGCGCAGTACTGCTACGGAGGACGGGTCAACTTGCCCACTATCAACTCCCCCACTATCAACTATCAACTTTCCCCTCGGTGGCGAGCTGGCCGGCCTTGCGGTGGAGGTATCCGGACCACAAAGCCATGAGGCCACCAGCCGCCGCAAGTAGGCCTTCCAGCGCCGGTCCGGCCGGGCTGGGGGCGGCGTGCGCCACGGGCTCCAGGATGGAGATGGCGTTGGTGGCGACACTGATGACGCGTTGCTCACGAGCAATGCCCTCCGACGTGCTGACGCAGCCCGCCAGCAGGGCCAGCAGGAAGGCGGCGGCCGCCGCAGCGGCCAGCGCGGCGGCGCGCAAACGATGGCCGCGCTCCCGATGAAGCGAGCCGTTTGCCGGGGCTACTGGCGCACCAATAGCCAGTCCGGTCTTGTGGTTGGCTGGTTGTCCCGTACTCATGCGCGTGACCTCCTAGCTGGCCGTGGGCACCAGCGCGCTCCAGGTGAAGCGGGCGCTCTCGAAGCCGTCCACCATCACGTTGGCCTGCACGAAGACGCGCGTGCCCACGCTCGGGACTCCGTACCTGCCCGTGTAGAGGCTGGTGATGTCCGCCGAACCCGCCGCCGGGGCCGGGCAGGTGCCGATGAACGCGCAGTGGGGGGTGCGGCGCACGCCGGCGTTCTGCGGCGCGCAGGCCCGAATCATGGTGTACTCGCCGGGGTTGGCCGGGCAGGTGAGCTTGAGCGCGATCACGCCGCTGGTGTTGGTGATGACCAGGCCCTGGGGCGCCAGCGCGGGGAAGTTCGGCTGGCCGGGAGGAACGTCCACGGTGTCCTGGCCCATCAGGCGCAGCACCGAGTTGATCTTGGTGTAGAACTGCAGGCCCGTGAGCGGTCCACTCGAACCCAGGCGCGAGCGGGTCCGCAGTTTCAGGGCGGCGGAGTTCCAGGCGTCCTGGGCCGCGGCGTCCAGGGCGCGGTAGGCGCTGGCCGAGGCGGCCAGGTTGGTCCGGGCATTGGTCTGCTCGGGGGTGTTGGGGTTGCGCGGCACGACATACGCGCGCCGGTAGAGGCCGGTGCGACCGCGCCAGGTGACGGTGAGTCCGCACTTCCCGGACTCGGGGATCTCGAGGATTTTCATACGCTATTGGCTGGGTGCCCCGACCGGCGGAGCGGGACCGGCGACTGAGAAACCGGCCTCGCCCCGGGGTGGGACGGGGTGCCACGAGCCAGGGCAAAGATAAGCGAAGATTCATACGTGTGGTAGTGGGGTAACCGCGATTAATAATGTAGTTGATAGTGGGGAGAGTTGATGGTTGATAGTTGATAAACCTTCGGTAAACGCGCCGACTCCGGTGGGCTCCGTCGCGAAGCGTCTTGGAGTGCGGCAGTCATCTGCCGCTTTCGAACGTAACAAGCCATCGGAAAGCGGCAGATGACTGCCGCACTCCAAGACGCTTCGCGAGGCAGTGTGCGACTTGGCCGAATGTTTATGTGGAGAGTTGATGGTTGACAGTCTGGTCTGACCATCAACTCCCCTACTATCAACTATCAACTTCCTCATGGCAGTCGCTTCCAGAGGTCGGTGGCGGCGCGGCCAGGGCAGCTACGGATACGCCGTTCGAGGATCATGGACTTGATCTCGCCCAGCACGCGCCGGGCTTTGTCGGGAGACTCGCGATGGCGATTGCGCCACCAGCCGCCCCAGTTGGCCAACTCGCCTCTGGCGCCGTCGGGAAACCACTTGCTCAGCACTGCAACCACGTCTTCCAAGAAGCGCGTTTCCTCCGGGCAGCCCTTCTCATGCAGTGAACCGTTGAACGTTAAACGTTCAACGATTCACCGCTAAAGGTAGGTACTGTACTGTTCTTAATGTCTGTACTGTTTGTACTGTCTGTATTGTTTTTACTGTTTAACTGGCCATTTGGCGTGAAATGGCTCGGGCATTCCGGCGGGGCTGGCGGAGGCGTTTCCGGGAACATGGCTGAGCCATCCGGATGAGGCTCGCTCACGGTTTCGGGTTGGGGTGGCAGATGCGTTTCAAGCACGCCTGCGGCCTCGGAATGCGTATCACTCCTCTCGGCGGGTTGGGATGGCTCAGCCATGTGCACAGGCATGGTTAAGCCATCTGCATGCGAATGGCTCGTGCATTTTGGCTGGGATGGCTCAGCCATTTCCGTTGGTATGCCTGCTCTCTCCGGATGGGGAAGGTTCGGAGCAGTTGACGGGGCAGTTGACGCGATAGTTGATAGTGGGGAGGGTTGATGGTCGATAGTCTGACCATCAACTCCACTACTATACACTATCAACTCCTTCATTCCGGCCGGGCTATCCACTCCCCCACTATCGACTATCAACTCCCTCTCGGGCGGCGACCACCTGGCGCTGGCGCCGGCGCTGCCGAGCACCGAGCGCATGCGGGTGTACTGCGCGGCCTCGTCGAGTACCGCGTCGGCCCACGGGTGGGAGACCCGTTGGGCGGTGAGGCGCCAGCCGGCCTGGCGCAGCTCTTGGGCCACGCCCGGCCATCTGGCTTTGGGGCACCGGCAATAGTCGGCCAGGTGGGCGCTTCCGCCGGGAATGCGGCCTTGCGCCGACCAGACCAGGTCGGCCAGGCGCCGATGGGCCAGCTCGGCCCACGGGCCAAGGTGAACGGCCTCCACCATCGCGCGCTGGGCTTCATAGCGCACCCAGCGCGGAACGGCGGTAGCCGCCCCCGGGCGCGAGGATTTAGTCCTGATTTTCATGATTATGTTTGATTATTCTAATTCGCTTTCAAGTTGAGTCTAACGCACCGCACTGACCATTGTAGGAGACGAGGTGACGAGTCTCTGATCAGAGTCCACAGGACGCGAAAGAAGGAGATTAGAGACTCGTCACCTCGTCTCCTACAATGGTGAGTCTCATTTCGATGGCGAACTGGAATTAGTCGGAGCGTGGAGCGTGGCGAGAGTGCCGAACACCACACGCTCCGACGCTCTCACGTCCTCAAGCTGCGGCGGCTTTGATCCCGGCGAAAGCCCAGTAGTGTGTGCCTTGTGTGCTTCCGAGGGCATCCCAGTCTTCCTTCTCCTGGGCCGTCCAGCTCGGCAACTCGCCCGAGCAATTCGCGTCGAAGACCGGCCAGAGGTTGAACTGCCGGCAGAACGCGTACCGCTGCAAGAGCAGCTCGCAGGCTTGGCGGCCCGCGGCATCAATGGCCGGGGTCGAGCGGCGGCGGCCCACGATGTGCGGGGGCGCCGTTTCGGTGGTCAGCCAGAGCGTCCGGGCGACGGGCTGGTCGAGCACGGCGTCCAGGAGCAGCGTCTGCATGGCGGCCTGGATGTGGAGTCCCTTTTGCATCGCGATCCGGCTCCAGCGGTCGGGGGAGACGTCGGCGGCGGGGGTGAGCACGAGGAGCGAGGTGCCGAGCTCGCTGTCGGGCTCGGTGACGGCATCGACGAGCGCGGCCACGGGCACGGGGTCGGCTCCCTGCTTGGGCAGCCAAGTGCCCTGGATGTAGAGCAGGCGCCGCGCGTGGGCCAGAGCGTAGCTGGCGTGGGGATCGGCCGCGAGGGCCGTGTGGGCTCCGGTGGTGGCGGTGGCGGGCACGCCGGTGATGACGGTCTGGCCGCGCTTGGCGGAGGCGGCGGCAAAGGCGACGCAATACTCGGCGGTGCTGCGCCATTTCTTGTTGAGGACACGAGCGACGCGCGTGGTGTTGCACTTGGCGCACTTGATGCCGCCCCCCTTGCTCGCACACTTCGGGCACACGCGCTCGGTGGCCTTGTAGGTCTCGGGGGCGGGAACCACCGGGCAGGGCAAACCCGGATCGCGCAGGAGGCGGGCGCGCAGGCAGGCCTTGATCGGGAGCGGGTCGTCGGGCTCGGGTTGGGGCGCGAAGGCCCAGCGGTAGGGCGATTCGGCGAACTTGATTAGGTCGAAGGGCGTCAGCGCGTAGGCTTTGTCACGGCGCTGTTCGCCGCCGGCGGGTGGGAGGTGCCACTGGGTGCCTTCGGAAACGAGTCGGGCGTCCTGGATCATGCGGCCTCCTTTCGGAGCTCCACCGGGGCGGGGACGGCCTCGTCCCCGTGGTTTGCGGGTCTATCTGGAGGAACCGGGGACGAGGCCGTCCCCGCCCCCGGTATGCGCCTGGTTGAATCCGAGCTGGAGTCGGGCCCGGCGATAGTGCTGGGGGCGCGGCGCTGGCATTCGAGCTGGAGCGCGTGCAGCAACTCCAGGGCGATATCCGGCGGGGCGTGGTAAGCCATGATGCGCAGGGGCGCGTCCGGGCCCCAAGCCTCGATCAGGCGCGCCCCGGAGTGGCTGGTATACGTCCGGACCTTCACGGCCTCCAGAGCAGTTGATAGTGCTGAGAGTTGATGGTTGATAGTCGGACTATCAACTTGGCTACTATCAACTCCCCCACTATCCACTATCGACTCCCCCTTCCCCGGCGGCGGCCAGGCGGGTGGGGTTTGACCCAGCTCATGGAAGTACGCCGCCAGGGCCAGGGCCAGCTCTTGCGCCTCGTTCAGAGCATAGGTGCAAGAGCGGTGTACGAACTTCTCGCCGTCGGTTCGGGCGACCTCGTCGGTGGTGCCGGCGCGGTGCCATACCAGGGCTTCGGCGATTTTCATCGGGCACCTCCGCGGTGCTGGCGGTGTTCACTGCCCGGCTCGCGGAGCGAGCTGGCATCCGTTTCTGACTCACTATTTATTAGTCTCACTACTTATCTACCTTTTCTTTTTCTTGGTCCACGGGTTGGAGCGCGAGGCGCCGGACCATCTCCTTGCGGAGCAGCTCCTCGCGCTGTTCGATCTCCAGCAGCACCCGAATCAGGAAACTGCGGCCGACGTTGAGGCTCTTCTCTCGTCCGACGAGCAGTTCGTATTGTTCAGGATATAGGCTGAAGCTGATGACACGTGCGCTGGTGGCGGCGGACCGTTGCCCGTAGGTCCAGCGTTCTTTTTTTCGAGTAGTCACGCGTTAAGAGTTCTACTACTTACGTAATAAGCGTCAACGGTATTGACACGATTGCCCCGTTTTGATAATCTATCTAGTTCGGTACCTGTTGGCACAGGCGGTGCTTTTGTGGGCAGTTGATAGAGGGGGGAGTTGATCGTTGATAGTGGGCGGGGCAAAACCATCAACTATCAACTTGTTGGCCGGCCCGCTCCCCGGGGCGCGTTTGGAGCCTTGGCTCATTGGATATTGGGATTTGTTTCGAGCTTCGGATTTCGGATTTCGGATTTCGGGTTTATGACTTGGGGCTGGCGTTCGGGTCGGTCGTCCGCTCCCGGGCTTTGCGCTCGACCGCCAGTTGCCGGCCAATTTCCTGGAGCGCGTGCCGCAGCATCGCCCACCGGTATTGCCGTCCCGTCCACAAATGCACTCGCCGCAGCAGCCCGATGCCCAGCGCCCACCAGCAGGGCGCTTTCAGGATAGGGGCGGGGACGGCCTCGTCCCCGTCATTTGGGGGTCGCTTCGTGAAACCCGGGGACGAGGCTGTCCCCGCCCCTTTCTTGCTGCTTCTTGAATCCACCCAGGTCCACCAGTATTCATTCTTCATGTTGCTTGCCATGGTCAGTTGTGTGTAGTGCTCTACGCTTCAACCCCGTTGTTAGCAGACTCCTCACCCTCCTGGCTTGACAAACAATCGTGCTACTGGCGTCCAACGGTGATTGGGCGGGAAAACGAGTTGGGAGCGGACTCCGGTTCGGCGCCAAATCGCGTTCAGTCTGGATCCTGCTTCCCGCCGCATCCGCCTCTTATGCTGTTTTTCATGCGCCTGTAAAGGTAGGGCTCCGTCTTATGCGCGCCCTGGCGTTTGAACATTTTGCAGAGTGCAGAAGGGGGCAATCCCGAAGGGATTGTATCGCTTAGCGCAATGCCTTTCGCAAATTCGGCAATGCCTTGTCCCGGAGGGACACCTGAGAATAGCCCAATGCTTTAGCGTTGGGAAACCGACGCCCTGCCGAAAGAGTCCCGAAGGGACGGCTGATGGGGCCGACGCGGTGCCCGTGCTCAGCCGTCCCTTCGGGACTCGGCTTTCTATTGTGGAGTTCCCAGCGTTGAAACGCCGGGCTATTCTCGCATGTCCCTCCGGGACAAGACCTTCCGAGCGGCTGATTGAATCTGCGAAAGGCATTGGGGCTAGAGAGAGTGACTTGTTGATCATGATCATTTACAACTCATGGCAGTCGGGCTGCGGAGTCCCCAGCGCTCGACGCGGTGAATAATATCGACCTCCTGGCCCTCCGCGACGCCGAGGCATAGGAACACGCCCTCGCGGGGCATCTGCGCCATGAACTCATCGAGTTCCTCCATCGGGACGTCCACGAGGATGGATCTGCCCGCGGCGAGAATCCGCTTGAGCAAGGGTACCCATTGGAGAATCGGCCAGTCCTTGCCGAGGCCCTGCACCCATTGGACGGCTTGAATCTCCGGCTGAGCCAGGATCACGTCTAGATGCCGGGCCACGCCCTTGCCGTCCACGTGGTAGATCGCGCGGTCCATGCCCGGCAACTCGCGGCGCAGACACGGCAGCGAGAACTCCTCGAAGTGCGTCGTGGAAATCATGGCCGCGACATCGCAACTCGGGATGTGCAGCTTGCCGTCGCACGGAATGTTGATCCAGGTTCCCGAGGGCTGGCCCGCCGCCTTCAGCATCGCATCGAAGTGATCGAAGATGCGGTGGAAGTCGCGGACGGAAAGCTCGACGAGCGGCGCCAGTTTCTCCGGCGTGAGAGCCATGTCGAGGCAGAGCGGATCAAGGCCCCGCCACGCGGCGACGCAATCGAGGCTGGGGTGAAGGTCGGTATAGCCCACCCAGTAGCGATCGCCCGAGCGGGCTAGTGCGTCGCGGGTCAACTCTTCCAACTTCTTGAAATAGACGTTCTCGAACGGATCGTTCTGGAGCACGGACAAGTCATCCGGGTCGGCCAGCACAGGCTCATACCACGAAGTGACCTCGGCAAATTCCAACCGGCCCGCGTAAAAGACGGAATAGACATTGGGACCAAGATTGGGCGAGAAGACTGGGAACGTCTCGGCGTGGAACGGTTTGCCCTGGATGGAGCGTTCGAAGCTAGTGATCTGGTATTCCGGGTCGAACCAGCGCTGTTCGAGCGATGACCAGCGGGTGCGATCCAGCGGCTCGCCCTCGTCGAATTGCGCGTTGTGCTTGTAAAAGCGGATAGGCGGCCGGTCCAGGACGGCCTGGTGGAACCAGGCCTCGATGCGCTCTAGGCAGCGGGCAAAGTCCGGCTTGGTTTGCTGAATCGGTGTCATAGCACCCAGCAATTCTCATTATGGGGATGGGTTGCAGGGTAGGGCGCGTCACTCCGTGCGCGCCGTTCGCTCACATACGCCCCAGGACCGGCGCGCACGGAGTGACGCGCCCTACCAATCCGACAAAATGAGAATTGTTGCATAGCGCCAGCGTTGAAGGGGGATCAGGTCATTGACCTGGTTGCCTCAGCCGCACCATCGCACAGCCGCGTTTGAGTGGGACGTTCAGTGCCAACTCCCCATTCTCGAACTTCGCTGTCACCGGCACGGGCGTTTCCGAGCCCGGATGCACAGCCTCGCATTTGACCTTGTCCAGACCGCTGACGCCGCGCACCCGCAGAGCAGCAGACTCGTTGGTGCCCCCGAAGGTCACGGGCAGGGCGTAACCGCCCGGCACTTGGAATAGGTTCACCTTTGCGCCCGAGGTGAGCGCTTCCACACAGTGGGCGGTCAGCACCCATCGCTTGGCAGTCATCGCCTTCATGAGCGGGCCGTAGTCCAGATACCAGCGATCGGCCCCGGTGCCGGCGCAGATCGTGTGATCGTTGTGTGGCAGCGGCGCGGTGGGGAACACGCCGAGGTGCAGGTGCCGCTGAAAATAGGCGTCGGGGTCCGGCTTCAACGTACTCTCATCCGGCGTCCACGCGATGGCCGGCTTGAGCACGCATTGGAGCGCCGCGCCATTCAAGTCGGCGGGCACGTGACCAAACTCGTGGTAGATCCCATCCACGTAGCGCAGTAACTCGGTGCGGTTCACCATCGCGTTCACGAGAATGATCTTGTCCGCGGCGTGGAACAGCGGTCCCATCTCGGCCAGCAGGCTCCGCCAGGAAGAACAGAGCGAGCGGCAGGGCTGGTTGTGCCGCCAACTCACGCCATCGTCAGCGTGGAGATTGAAGAGCCGCAGCCAGTCCATTCGGTCGATGCAAATGCCATCCGAATCCGCGAGTTTCGCTATATGCCGTTTGGCTTGCTCCAGCAAAAACGCACGATAATGCGGGCCGCCACAATCCATCGCCACGCAGCCTTCCCACGACGGATACCGGTGACCTTGCAGGTCCAGCAGGATGCCGTCGGCCACGTCATCCCGCATGAAGTTGTGGACGTTTTTCCAGCGATCCGCTGACAGGAGCGATGGATCGGCCTCCTGGGGCATGCCGCCAGTCGCGCCAAACTCCGTCACGTTGAAATAGTTCAGGACATGGAAACCCATCTGCCGCATCCGCGTAGAGTATTCGCGCAGTTGCTGGATGGACGTGGTGTTCTTCTTCACTAATCGCGTGTAGCGCTCGGTGTCGGCGATGGGTGGCAGGAACATGCCCATGTAGGGGAAGTCGTAACTCGCTTTCCAGTTAACCCGAAAACCCATTCGCTTGAGCGTCGGTGCATCAAGGTCCCCTTCCCAATCCGAATAAGCGCCCAGGCCGGCAATGTCGTGGGCGTGCGGATTCGGCGGATTGAAGAACTCCGGGTAGCGGCGCGTCATCCAGCCCAGTCCGGCGCGACAATCGGCTTCATGAGCAACCAGGTCCATCGCGAACCGCACACTGTTCGTTTGGGAGATACGATGGTCATTCCGTGTGAACGTAAAGGAGCCGTCCTTCCGCGCGGACAGCGTCATCTCCAGCAACGTGTCTTCCGGTGAAAGCACCAGGCTGATCGCGGCATCCTGCTCTGGCTCGGCTAACGTCAGGAGCGGAACGACGAAGCCGTCTCCAGCGGTGGGCTGGTAGCCCGGGCGCGAAAACTCTTCATCCCAATGTGGCGCGCCGTACCAAAGGCGCTTGTTCACGAACGGACGCAGCACCAGGGGGTCCCGCCAGACGTCGCGCTTTTGTTCCGGGTCTTCCCACGCGGTCCAGAAACGGGCCGTGTTCGTGGCAGGCCAATTCAGCCGTGTTTCAATGCTGGTGGTCCACGGTGTGCCCTCGCCCCGGATTTCGATTTCCCAGCGCACGCTGTTCGTCGCAGGCGCAAAGCGCTCGGTCAACTCGGCATGCTGACCGGTTGGCCCGTGGATGAGGCGTCTCTTGAACTCGACGCCTCCGCCTGCCAGCTCCCGCGATGTGACAGCTCCCACATTCGTGCAATGCGCCAGCGTGGTTTCGCCTCGAAGCAGACGAGAAAGTCGTCCGCTCCCGACCAATGCGTTCACGATGTCGCCCTGGTCGGACAGTGCGATCTCCAGACCCGGCGCGCTGACCTTGAACTTCGCGGCACCTGGCGCCGCGAGCGGAGTCTCGGCCTTGGGCTTGCCGATGAGCACGGCTTCCGCCCAGTCAGCGTGATCAGAGGTAACACCATCGCCAGCGTCGGTGGCGATCAACTTCAATTCGGTGGCGCCCGTCACCGGCACGCTCACCCGCTTGGCTGGCGTATCCATGCGCATGACGCCGCTATTGAACAGCTCGCGGCCGTCCGCGACCACCTTGAACACTACGCTGCCGCCAGGGTAGCCGACCACCGCTGCATCTACGCCGACCCAGGCCTCGAATCGCTCGAAACCCCCGCTCAGATCATAGACCAGTTCGCTGTTTGCGTGCGTCCCCAGTCCGGTCGCGAACTTGCGGTTGGCGATCTGCATCGGCTTGCCCCAGACACTCTGGTCGCTGGCGAGCTGCCCCCAATCCTGGTGGGCTGAAAGGGGTTCCAATTCCGTTAGCGGTGTGGTGGTCAACGACCCCGCCGCGGCGCCGGCGAACCTGGGCGCACAGAGGGAGGCGGCCGCAACAACCACTGCAAGGCCGCCAAATGTCCTGGCAAACCTGAGCCTTGCGAGCCCAGTGCAGTGTCTCACAATTAGCGGCACATTCCGCGTCGGCCAGAAAGCGGCTGTCCTCTGCCGCTTTGGCTCGCAGGTTACCTCGGCTGCTACGGGGGTTGGTGTTCGATCTTTCATGGTTCATTCTCCTGTTAGTCCACCAGTTCACGCTCGATGGCTTCGAGCGTTTTTCCTTTTGTCTCCGGCAGCTTGGCCCAGGTAAAGAACCACCCGCCCACGCAAATGCCGGCGTAGATCCAGAACGTGGCTGCGGCTCCCAACCACTTGTTCAGCAGCGGGAAGCTGTAGGTGAGCGTGAAGCAGCCTGTCCATAGCGCGAACACCGCGATTGACATGGCCGCGCCGCGGATGCGGTTCGGGAAGATTTCTGAGAGCACCACCCACGTCATCGGTGCGAGCGTGCAGGCATAGCAGCCGATGGCGGCGACGACCAGCACCACCAGCGGCAGCCCTTGCAGCCCCGTCGCATAGCCACCCCCCAGAAGCAGGTATATCGCCGCCAGCCCCGCCCAGCCCGATAGCATCAGGAGCCGCCGCCCCAGCCGATCCACCGTGGCGATCGCCACGAAAGTAAAGATGAGGTTGGCCAGCCCGATGATGACGATGTTCAGCAGGATGCCGGACACTGGATAGCCCGCCGCGGCGAACACGTCCTTGGCGTAATAAAAGATCACGTTGATGCCACACCATTGCTGGAGGAAGGCCAGCGCCACGCCGAAAAAGAGAATCTTCTTCATGCGAGGCTCCAGCAGGTCGCGGAAATTCACGCGCGCAACCTCGTTGACCAATGTCGCCTCGATTTCGGCCAGGGCCTTCGCGGCGTAAGCGTCGCCACCAACACGGGCCAGCACCCGCTGTGCGCGCTCCCGCTGTCCATTCTTCGCCAGCCAGCGCGGGCTTTCAGGCACAAAGAACATGCCAGCCAGGAAGATCAGCGACGGCGCGGCAGTGGCCGCGAACATCCAGCGCCAGCCGGACTGGCCGTTCCACGATCGCAGAATCTCCGCCACCGTCGCGTCACGCGGGACGGGTTCGGCAATGAGCCAGTTCACGAGCTGCGCCAGCAGGATACCGATGACGATAGTAAGTTGGTTCATCGAAACCAGCCGCCCGCGAATCGCCGCCGGCGCTACCTCGGCAATGTACATCGGTGACAAATTCGACGCCAAGCCGATGGCCGTCCCTCCCACGATGCGCCAAGCGACGAACGCGGCGTAGCGGTTGGCCCAGCCCGTGCCCACGCTCGACACCGCGAACAGCAACGCGGCCCCAATGAGCAGGCGCTTGCGCCCGAACCGGTCGCTCAACATCCCGGACAACATCGCGCCGAGCAGGCACCCCACCAGCGCACAGCCCTTCGCCCAGCCGATGTCGAACGACGACGTGAGACCGAAGTACTTCTCGTAGAAAATGTCCGCGCCACTGATAACCACCCAATCGTAGCCGAACAACAAGCCGCCCAAAGCCGCGACGAGCGAGATGGCCCAGATGTAGGCAAGGCGAAGTTCTGCTTCCGCCCCGTCCAACGAGGGCCGGCATCGAATCTCGGACTCGGCGAGAGGATTCATGCGGGCGCAGTGATTAGTGCGCCTTCAAGAGGGCCAGGAGCTTGGCGTCCAGCTTGTGTCCATGCCAGTCTTGGTATTCCAGATCCTCACGCCGGGAATCCAAGATACCAAAATCCCCTCGGAAGTTCCAGAGGGCGTAACCAATGCGGTTGGCGGTCAGAATGTCGAGCACGTCGGTAAACCAGGCGAGGAAAACGGAGTGTGGGGTTTTGTTCCAACAACCGCACTCACCACAGTGGACGCCCACGCCGCTCGTGGCCAACTCAATCCAGGGGCGGTAATACTCTTCGAGGCGCGGTTTGCCGTAGGCTTCCCCGTTCATGGTCCCTGGCCAGACGGGCGTGGGACAATGCTCCGGGTCCTTGTTCGCCCAAGGTGCTTTGTAGTGGGAAATGAGCCCCGGGAAATATCCGCGGCAGCTCTGGGCGATGTTCAGGTCCTTCAACTCGGGAGTCACCAGGTTGCCGACCCGGTTGCCGTCGGCAATTACGAGATGGCCGGGATTGGCGGCGCGAATGGCTTCGGTGGCGCCTTTGGCCACCGCCCGATAAAGCTCTCCGGGCAGCGGGCTATTGGAAGCGTGCTGGTCGTTCATATCCGAACGCAGGGCCGGCTCGTTCAACAGGTCAAAGCTGATCTTCGAGGAAGGCATCTCTTTGAATCGCTTTCCCCACATCCCCCAATGGAAGAAGAACGCTTCTTGGGCTTCCTTGTCCTTCCACAGGTTATACGGTTCGTAAAAGCCCGCGTTGATGCAGTAGCCCGGCGCCCGGTGCAGGTTCAGGCTGACATGGAGGCCGTGCTGCTGGGCTTTACGGACAAAGGCCTCGATGCGGTCCACCTCCTGGTCATTGATCTTGCACACCTCCTCCGGAGAAATGTGCTTGGAGCGATCAAACTCGACATAGCGGGGGTAGGCCATGGGCAAACGGACAAAATCGAAACCCCAATCCACCATCCACTTCAGGTCGTCGTCCGTGGTGCCCTGCCTCGAAGATGGATTGGGCGAGTTGAAATCCGTGAGATTAAACCCGCGCCACCGAGGAAGAGGGTTTCCTCCGGAGGTCTTCGTTTGCCCGGAGGCCAGGAGAGGCGCGCCCGTGAGCTCGACCGTGGCCACGGAGAGAAGGGTGGTCTTAATGAAACCACGACGGTTCATTTGGGAGAAGGCCGGCTTTGGCAGCGGATTCATAGAGCGAGCATGTGCCCGCAGCGGCCAAGAGGGCAAGCCGGGAAACGACCTGGCCGATGGGGAGGCATCAGAGTCCGAGCCGGGAACCTAACGGCAAGAAAGTCAGAAACTCACTCTTAGCGCTCGAAATTGGAATTCACCATTTACAGGCATGTACTGGAAGCCAATTCCAACTCATTCCGCGGCTTCACACTCGGCCACCTTCTCGCTGTAAAACTCGTCGGTGAGCATACCCTCTTCAAAGAGGAGCTTGAGCTGCCGCAGACGTCCCGCGATCTGTTGTTTGGTAAATTTGGGTTTGGTCACCACCGTGTTGGATGAGGCTGCCGCGTTGTTGGTGCCTACCAGGGCATTGGTTTGGACGGCAGGGCGGGCGGCAAGAACGGCGTTGGTCAAGGTGACGGAGGGTAAACGGACGGGCGCGACACGTTTGGGTGGAGGTTGGTAGGCCAGGTCGAAAACCAGGACCTTCAAGTCTTTAGCCGGGACCAAGTGCCGCCACAAAAAGGCCTGCATCCGGTCCTCCGCGGGCACCGCCTCGCGGGCAAGTTCCTGCTCGCCGATCTTCGCAGCGCCGAGGACCGATAGCGTGACCGGCTCTTTGGTGGCCACCAGGTCGCTTTTGACGGTCAACCGCGCCACGGTCTGCGTGCCCGACAGGGTGACCGGGGCAGCCGAGAATCCTGCCGGTGGGTCCTTCAAGGAGAACTTGATTGGCCCGGCGAAACCGTCTTTCCGCTGGGCATAAATTGTGAGGGGGGCGCTCGATTTGCCGCGGAGGCTGAGACTGGAAGGCGCCGCGCGCAGCTCGAAATCAGGTCGCGGCGCGCTGACGCGCAGGCGGTAACCGTAATCCTCGCCCCCGTGCCGCGCGGTATCTCCGATGTGAACGTAGTAAGTCCCGTCGGCAGGCAACCGGGCCATGAAGTAGGAATCGGCGTGGTGCGTGTTGAGCGCTGCGCTGAGGTCTTCGTAGTCGTCGTTGAACGCCAGCAGGTTGCCCGCCGCATCGGTGAGCTTGATCACCGAATCCAGCGGCGAATCGAGCCGGCGGGCTTGAACTTCCGCCACCACGGTGTCATTGGACTTGCCGACGAATTGGAACACGTCCCAATCATCCGGCTTGTCAATGCGCCCATCGATAATGATGGGCAGCGTCGCCTCTTGCGCGTTAGCCACGCTGTTATTCGGCTCGCGCTCGAGAATAGCCGGGAGCGTATCCAGAGCGAACGGCACGCGATTTGAAACGAGTCCCTTCCGGCGGGCGGCGAGCAAATAGAGTCCCGGTCCGGTGTCTGCGGGCAGCGAGGTCAGCTCAGCTCCTTCAACATTCCAGCCCTCGAATTTGGGGGTCGCCGACGCTCCGACTCGCCCGCCCAGCGGGAAAATGCTGGTGATGAACGGCAGTTCGCCAATGGTGATGCGATAAACGAAATCCTCGCGCCCCCGATAGAGGCTGTCACGAATGGCACAGACGTATTCGCCGTCCCTCGGCACTTCATAGAAGATCGTCGGATCCGGCTTGAAGCGGTAATCGTCGTCGAAGGCCACCTCTTTGCTGTCGGCGTCATAGAGTGTAAGGACGGGCTGAAACCAACCCGGGACAGCGTCAGCGATGAACGGAACCAATTGGCGTCCCAGGGCGGTGAGCACCAGGCGCTGGCCCCGGCGCGCCTCGAAGCGATAACGGTTCACCTCGCCGGAAGCAGTCTGGCCGTTGACGGTGCAAGGGACGCTGATGCTGAACTCGTCGTCTCCGGGCAGCCGTTTGCGCAGGGCTTGAGCCTCTTTGCCCAGCACCTGCTGGATAGCGGTGACCATGGACTTCTTCGTGACCTCCGGCACCTGCCCAACGTGGAACGTGAGCGGGTTGGAAACGCTGCGTAGCGTCACCAGCCGTATCTCATGCTCCCCAGGCTCGGCATCCGGCGCGATCGTAACCTCGACCATCACCAGCGACGCCAACGCGGCGCACGCCGGCGTTTGCACGTATTCGGATGTTCTCCGCTCGATCCGCTCGATCAATTCCATCGCGGCCTCTTTTTTCGCTGCCACGGAAGCCGGGTTATTGGTATCGGACGCCACATTGGTCGAGGGCGCGGACATCATCGCGGAGTCGCCAGCCGCCATCGCCTCGGCCCGCCAAGAGGCGGACATTGTTTCTCGCCGCAGTTTCCGCGTCTGTTCGCTGAGTAATTCCAGCTCCTGGTTGTCAAGCCTTCGATAATAATCGACTACCCTGGCGGTGACGCCCGTGCCCGTGACCAGCACCGCATGGACGTCATCCAGCCCTTGCCCACCCAGGCGGATCTGGACTGTAGTGCCCTGCTGACCGCCGGCAGGATAAACATAGCCAATATACGCCCGGGGCTGAGCGGAGGCGGTGAGGGCTAGAGCCAAGAAGGCCAGGGCGACTAGCCCAGATACTTCATACCGGCTTTGAAACGGGCACAGGCTGTTGAGGTAGGGCGCGTCACTCCGTGCGCGCCACAGGCCCCCGGCGCGCACGGAGTGACGCGCCCCACCAGAAGTGTGAAATATCCGGGCTAGTCCTGTGTTCACATGATCTCCGTCAAGAGTCCCGCGGACTTCACACCTTCAGCGGCCGAGGGCAAGACGTGGGCTTCGAAGCCCATGGGGTGCGCCAGCTTCGCGCTCGCATCAATGCCGCCCAGGGCATAGATGCTGCCCAGCAGATCCACGGGGTACACGGGCCGGTCCTTCACGTCCTCGCCTTTAGCGTCGGACGCGCCAACCACATGGCCCCCCTTGAAACCGCCGCCAGCGACCAGCGCGGTGAAGACGTTGCCGTGGTGATTGCGGCCCCCGTTCCATGGCGGCTGCCAATCGATCTTGGGGGTGCGGCCGAACTCGCCGCAACACCACACCAGAGTGCTTTCGAGCAATCCGTGGTCGTGCAGATCCTGCAGCAGCATAGCAAAGCCCTGGTCGAGTTGAGGGCATTGGCGCCGCATGGTGGCAAAGTGGTTGCTATGGGTATCCCAGCCGCCCGGGAAGTTGATGACGATGTACGGAACCCCTGCTTCTACCATCCGTCGTGCCGCCACACAACTCTGGCCGAACGTGTTGCGGCCGTAACGATCCCGAAGTTCGGCTTTTTCCTGCGAGAGATCGAACACCCCACCGGCTTGTCCCAGAATCAGCTCATAGGCTTGCTTTCTGGCCTCCGCCGAGGCGGCCAATTGGGGATTGGCTGCCATGGCTTGACCCATGGTATTGAGTTTGTCGCGCAGTGCGCTGCGGGCCCGTTGCCGCTCCTCCGTGATACCCTTGCCCGCCACGCCTTCGACCTCGAAGCGCGCGGCATTGGGGTCGCCCCCGGTGGCGAAAGGTTTGAACAACGGTCCCAGGAAGCCTTCTTCGGAGAACCGCCCTTGCGGCTGCGTCAGCACCACGTACGGCGGGATCAGCCCTTTGTAATCAGCGCTCTTGCACAGGGCAAACACCGCGCCGATGCTCGGATAAGCGAGACGTTCTCCCGGGGCATGCGCGGTTTGCACCAGGTAGGCGGCAGTTTCGTGGCCATTGTTGCGGTGGGTCAGGCTGCGGATGAAAGAGAACTTGTCCGTCTGTTTGGCCAGGTTCGGGAACAGTTCGCCGATTTGAATCCCGTCAACGTTGGTGGGAATGGCTTTGGGGAGGGAACCCAGGTAATCATAGCCGGCATCGGGTTTAGGGTCCCAGGTGTCAATGTGCGACATGCCACCCCAGAGGAAGATCTGGATGATCGACTTTGCCCTCGATTTGGCCTCGCTTGCGCCAGCCGGTCCGGCGGTTCCCGCTGCCGTCGCGACAGCGGTCGTCGGTGCGTCGGCCCCCGCCATCGGCGCGTGGGGAAGCAACAATCCGGCCGTGCTGAACAAACTGACGCGCAGGGCTTCACGCCGGGTCATCGGCAGCTTCAATGTCATGCCCAAGGCGCCCGTGGTTGATACTTTGCTCTGCGAATTCTGCGGTGGGCTCATAATCTAGTCCTCAAGAATCACAAACGAACCATGGTCAGTGCCGGTATAAAAACTCTTCGCTGTTGATCAAGGCCCAGGCGAGATCGAACCAAGCCTCCCGCCTGAGTGCCGGCGCCGGTCGGTCGCCCGATTTGCGTGGCTGGCCCAGGTTACCGATCGGTCCCGAACGGACTCTCGCGGCATTGGTCCCTCCCAGCGTGTTCGTCGGGCCGGACTGGCCCGACAAAGCTATGTTCGTCCCCTTGACTGAAGCTACCGGGGCCGGGTTGGTGGCGGAGTCCGGCCTCGCGGTCGGGCGCGACTTACCCGGATCCGGCCTCGCCGGCTCCCTTCGCCCATATTCCTCGATGGCCGTTACTTCCTCCGCTGTCGGCAACCGCGACAGAATCGTCAGATAGAGATCGTCCATAACCTCAGACGGCTTGCGCCCGAATCCAATGATGGCCTGGAGATTCGTACCTTGCTCAAGCTTGCGCTGGATATCGCTCGAATTGAGCAAAAACAGCCACTGCGCCGGCGTCGGTTTATGATTGCGTTCATTCTCCAGACCCGTAGCGCGAGCCGAGCGCCCGAACAGAGCCAGGAATGGACTGGTGATGCTGCCATCCGCGATGGCCACCGCCGGCATACCCTTGGGAATGTAGGTAAAGGGCTCCGGGATCGGGCTGGTATACAGATCTGACGCCCCAGCGACTTTGTTGATCGCGTCGATGAGCACCTCCGCTTCCAGCCGGCGGACCGGATAGCTGGCGAAGTTAGCTTCAGCTTCAGGCGCATTGAATCGCGGCATCGAAGAAAGCTGGTACGCCTGCGAATTCAGGATCAGGCGGTAAAGACGCTTCAAATCGTAGTGGCCCCCAACCATTTGCTCCTCCAGGTAGGCCAGCAGCGCCGGGTTGCTCGGCGGATTATCATCGCGAATATCGTCCGGCTCATGAATGATGCCCCGGCCCAGGAGCCAGGCCCAGACGCGGTTCACGACGCTGCGGGTGAACCACCGATTCTGCGGCGTGACCAACCAATCGACAAAAACCTCCCGCGGGTCACGGTCCCGGGACAGCGTAACCTGGGGGCCGTCCGGGAAGACCGCCTCCACAGGGCCGCCGTTCGTTGGCGCCGGGAGCGACAACTCCGACAGATGGTTGGAAGCCTGGCCGATTGCCGCCACCGCCGCCCGCCCGGGCGCGCTGTTGCCCGCCAGAGTGCTGGTGCCCAGCGGATCCCAAAACACGTGCTCCTCCTTCCACTCGCTCGTGGGCTTGTAACCAATCTCCGAGAAAAAGGCCGTCATGCCCGCTAAACGGTTCGTCGGCCACGCTTCAGCCCGCGCTCCCATGAATGTCAACGCCACCGCGCGTGCGATGGCTTCCGGCGTGCGGTTCTGGATCGCACGGTAGAAGTTGACCGGCCCAACGCGGAAATTACTGCCGCTGGAGGTGAGTAACTCCCGCACGAATTGATCATAGGGCTTGTTTTCGGCGATGGACGCCCGGACCCAGTGGTGATAAGCCTGCGCGGCGTTTGGCCAGAGATTGACCGGAAACTCGGCCTTGATCCGCAGGACGTCTCCCCATTTCATCGCCCAGTAATCGGCAAACTCATCCCGCTCCACCAGCCGATCAATCAAGAGCCGCCGTTTGTTCTTCGTGTCGGGGTCCTGCAGGAAATCCCGGGCCTCTCTGGCGGTCGGCAGCGTGCCGAGTACATCCAGATAAGCGCGGCGGACAAAGACCGCATCCGAGCAGAGGACGGGTTGGACCTTTAGCCCTATCACCTGGGCGAAAACGAGTTTATCAAGCTGGCTTTCGGCGACGGGCGGGGCGAGGCTCTCGAACACATTTGTCCCCGTTTCGGGTGTAGCGGCGCTGCACACGACTGCCGCAAAAAGAACCGCTGAAACGAAAGACATGCTCACAAGGCTCTGATGGTTGGGCCCGCAAGCCCATCACCAACCGGAATGCTAAGTCTGCCCCACGTGCCGGGTCAAGCATCCAACATTTGGAGCAGCGGTTTCGCAAGGGCATTGGGATTTAACAGTTGGGCAGGAACGCGATGTTTTTCCAGACAACCGTCCCGCGTCTTGACCGTCGCGGTCTCCCCGTAAAAGGTAAAACCTCCCCTTCAAGGCAGCGTCGGCATCTTCCGGCGGCAGCCCCGGCATTCCGGTCTTCGGGTTGGATTGCGTGTCGGTGGCTCTGTCCGGCTTAACCGCTGAAGTACTGAATGGGCCAGCCACAAAGAAGCGAGCGGTAAATCCGCTTGCGGAGTTCCTGCAGCGTCACCTTGCCCAATCCGAAAAGTTTGCCGTGCACAATGGCAAAGGCGTGGAAGAGCGTGAAGGCGATGATTTTTATCCGCAATTGCGCCGATACCGCCACCGGCTTGTGATGAGCGCAGTGGGTCAGGTGCCAGTGTTGGGTTAACTCACCAAAGGCGTTATTCTCGATCTTCCAGCGCAGGTGCCCGAAGTCCCGAATGGCCGCCCCGTCATAGCCGTCCAATTCACCGGCCACCACCCAAATCCAGGTTTGTTCTTTTGCCACGGTCTTCCACTCCTTGCCCCGCTGCGTCCGCTCCGTCCAGCGTTCCCGCACCCGGACCACCCGAACCGGATCGGTATAGGTATCGCTCAAGCGCAGCGCCGGCACATCCCATATCTCCACTCGGCGCCGGTTCGGATCCTGGCCTCGTTCCACCACTTGGGTAGGCTCGCCCCGGGTCAAGGCCAGCGCCTCCTGGTAGATTTCAAAGCGTTCCTGTTTGAGCACCGCGACCACCGGCCACCCCAACTCCTGGACCACCGCTTTAAGAAACGGTCCGTTGGTATACCAGGAGTCCACCACCACCAGATCGAAGAATCTGGGTCCATAGGTCTGGCGCATTCGGCGCAGCAGCCGCAAAGCCGTCGCGCATTCCTCCTCGCCCGGGCGCATCGGCTCAACCTCCAAAATCACACTGAGCCGTGGCCCGCTCAACTGCGCATAAACCTGCTTGTGGTAGTATTGGGTTTTCTTGAACTCGTTGCCTTGGGCATCTTTGCAGGTTACCTCCCGGATCAGGCAGTCCTCACAACAACGGTGGTCACTGCAAAATTGTTCGTTGGCGTCCAGACTGACTACCAGCAGCCCGCGCATCTTGCTGGCTTCAAAGGCTTTACCCCGTTTGAGCTTGCGGTTGATGAACCGGCCCGCCCGGCGCAACTGCTCCGGGTTCATCCGGTTGGCGGCGTAGCCCAAGGTATCGTGGCTGATGCGGTCGTGGTAGCCCACCCACCGTTGCCATTGGGGTAACTTGGTTTCTTCGGCTAACTGCGACAAGCCAGGGGTCTGAATAACTTCCCCCAAGAGCAAGCTCAGCCCCACCGCCCGGGAGGGAACCTCTGGATCGACGCGGTCATCGGTAAAACAGCCCGCCAACAACGGCAAATCGAACTGCTTCTGCGCGTAGGAGACAAAACGGTCCAAATCCTGGAACTGGAAATCAGTCATTACGCAGGGGTTCCTCCCGTCGCAGCAACTGGGCATTGATCTGGGACAGTTCCTCCAAGAGCTCCTGCAGTTGGCGGTAATGCTCGATGGCGCTGCGGGCGGCTTGCTGCTGGGTGGGGGTCTTGAGCAAGAACTTGTTGATCTTGCCCACGGCCAGGCACTGGGTCAGGTAGTAGAAGGGGCCGTGCTTATCGCCGCCGTGGTGGCACTGGCAGTTGGCTTTGCCACACTGGGAGAAGCGCTCCACCAGCGAGGCGCGCAAGCAGTCGGGGCGGATTTTGAGCTGAGCAAGGAGCCATCGCTTGCGGTGGCGCAAGGCGAGGGTGGATTTGGCGGTTTCGTAAATCCTAGCCATATATAGGGTGAGGATAGGCAAAACGCCACCGAGTGCAACCA
>Ga0118677_10003111_pt1 | contig 32055 bp, 27 predicted proteins | sample AliMusrvi5mmetaG_FD_86154 | JGI IMG/M metagenome (GOLD analysis project Ga0118677, IMG submission 86154) | reverse complement strand
GGAAGGCGCCAACGTTGTTCTCACAGGATTTGGGCGCGGACTTAGTCTCACTACCCGCATTGCAGGACGCTTGCCTCACCCAGCACCAGTTATTGAACTCGATGTCACAAATTCGGAGCATCTTGCAGCGCTCTCCTCGGAGGTCAAAAAACATGTGCCACATCTTGATGGCGTAGTCCACTCGATCGGCTTTGCCCCACAAGCTGCTCTCGGCGGAAACTTTTTAAATACTGAGTGGGAAGATGTTGCGATAGCGCTGCACACTTCCACTTTCTCGTATAAGTCGCTAGCCATCGCCGTGCGAGATCTCTATCCAAAATCGGGTGCCAGCATCGTTGGCCTCACCTTTGACGCTACGGTTGCCTGGCCAAAATACGATTGGATGGGCGTCGCGAAAGCGGGTCTCGAATCAGCTAACCGATATCTCGCTCGTGACCTGGGTGGCGAAAATATTCGAGTTAATCTCATTGCGGCTGGTCCAATCACCACGATCGCAGCGAAGTCGATCCCTGGTTTTGAGGAGTTTGAGAAGGTCTGGAATGGCCGATCGCCTCTTGCGTGGGATTTTGGTGATCCGGAGCCGGCCGCTCGTGGCGCGGTAGCGCTACTTTCGGATTGGTTCCCAATGACGACGGGGGAGATCATTCACGTTGACGGTGGACTGCACGCCATAGGCGGCTAATCATCACCGATTTCACCCTTGAGGCTCGCTCGGGGTATCCTTGGGCCATCAAGTGGAGTTTGTCGCTCCCACCTCATCGGCTTCGGCTGATTGGTCAAGAAGATGCTCACCTTTTTAGGTGGGTCTATTTTTGCGCGACTTAACTCTCTTGCGTCAGTAATTTTCTAGAGAGGAAGAGTTATCAGCGCCGAACAAAGAATCAATGATCGAATCCGAGCCTCGGAAGTTCGTCTAATTGGTTTTTCCGGCGAGCAGGTTGGAATCGTAGCTACCGCTACTGCCCTTGAAATGGCAGAAGAAGTAGGACTTGATCTCGTTGAGATCTCACCAGATGCCAAGCCGCCCGTCTGCAAAATCATGGATTTCGGAAAGTACAAGTACGAGATCGCACAAAAGGCCCGTGAGGCCAGACAGAACCAGACCCACATTGTGGTTAAAGAGATTCGTTTTGGATTGAAGATTGAACCTCACGACTATGAGACCAAGAAGGCTCACATCGAGCGCTTCCTCAAAGGCGGAGACAAGGTGAAGGTAACGGTTCAGTTCAAAGGAAGAGAGCAGACTCGCCCAGAGATGGGCTACCGGTTGTTGATGAAACTTTCGGAGGAGATCGCAGAGTTTGGTTTCGTTGAATTTGCACCGAAGAAAGAGGGCAAGAGCATGACGATGGTTTTGGGTCCAGTTCTTAAAAAGAGCCAGGCCGCTAAAAAGCCAGCGGCCAAGGCCGCCCCAGTTGCAGCTCCCGCTGTGACACCAGCACCACAAGAAGTCGCTCAATAATTTTTTAAAAGCAGTAAAGAGTTTTTTAAAGTTCCGACAAGTACCCAGGAGGTATGAAGTGCCAAAGATGAAAACCCACAGTGGGGCTAAGAAGACATTCCGTCTTACTGGCACCGGCAAGGTAATGCACGAGCGTGCAGGCAAGCGCCACCTTCTCGAACACAAATCTTCGCGCGTTACTCGCCGTTTGAGTAACGATGCAACTGGTAAGAAGACCGTAACCATGACAGCCAAGCGCATGCTCGGTTTGAAGTAAGGAGCATATAAATGGCTAGAGTAAAACGTGGAGTCCACGCTGCTAAGAAGCGTCGTACTACCCTCGAGCGCACCGCTGGTTATCGCGGACAACGTTCTCGCCTCTTCACAAAGGCTAAGGAACAACTTACTCACAGTATGGTCTACGCCTTCGATCACCGTAAGGACAAGAAGGGCGATTTCCGACAACTCTGGATTCAACGCATCAACGCTGGATCACGAGCACACGGATTGACCTACAACCGCTTCATCCAAGGCCTCAAGGCCGCAGGAGTTGAGGTTGATCGTCGCGTTCTCTCTGAGCTTGCAACAAATGATCCAGCAGCATTCGCTGCCTTGGTTGAAGTTGCACGCCAGCACGTTGTCAACGCTTAGTTAGCAATTGACCCACGCACCTATTTCGAGCCTTCATTCGCCTCACGTAGAGCGAGTGAAGGCTCTTTTGGGTCCTCGTGGTAAAAAATTACGTACCCTCGAGAGAACATTTGTCGCCGATGGTCTGCAATCTCTGCGAGGTGCGCTGGTTCCTAAGGTTTCAACCGCTCCACTTATTGACTTGCTCTATCTCACCGACTCGGGTCTTGAAAAATTACGTTCTGAGTTCGCACAAGAGATTATCGATCGCCATGAGGTAATAATGGTGAGCGACCAAGTGATGAACGCGATGGCAGATACCCAGACCCCGCAAGGAATTTTGGCGCTTTGCAAGTATCTCCCAGCGGATCTATCGAGATTCGCAGATAACCCGCTTACCAAGGTTGCCTATTTCTGGCAGATTCAAGATCCTGGAAACGCGGGTACCGCAATAAGAACAGCGGATGCCTGTGGCTTTGATTTGGTGATCTTTAGCGATCAGAGCGTCGACATTTATAGCCCCAAAGTTGTGCGCTCAACAGCGGGCTCGCTCTGGAACATTCCGGTGGTTGACGATATTCCACTTGATCTCCTCGAAGAGTTTGCGTACTCCAGAAATCTCTCGCTTGTGGCGCTGGATGGATCAGCGGATCAAGAGCTTGGCGATATAGACAAGTCAGCGCCAACTATTTTGGTCTTTGGTAATGAGGGTCGCGGCCTACCTGAACTACCACCAGCATTCCAAAGAATTTCCATACCGATGCGCGGGGATGCCGAAAGTTTTAATGTGGCAAGCGCCGCCGCCATAACGATGTATTTTCTCTCTAACTAAGTGGGATTTTAGTAAGATTTGTACCTATGACTCTCTCAGAGCAATCCATTAATGAAGCAAAGTCACAAGCTCTTGCGGCAATTGCTACCGCAGACTCCCTCGACGCACTTAAAGAGGTAAGACTTTTACACGCAGGGGATAAGTCACCCATTGCTAGAGCGAATCAACAATTGGGTTCACTCTCTCCTGAAGAGCGCGCCACCTTCGGGAAGATCATTGGACAGGCCAAGGGCCAGGTTGCTGCCGCCCTTGAAGTTCAGACCAAAGTCTTGGAAGCGCAACGAGATGCTCGCGTACTTGTTGAAGAACGCGTAGATGTATCAATAGCCGCCCGTCGCACCCCAAAGGGAGGCTTGCACCCGCTTACGATTTTGACCAATGAGATTTGCGATCTCTTCTTAGGAATGGGCTACCGCGTAGCTGAAGGACCGGAGTTGGAGGCGGAGTGGCTCAACTTTGATGCGCTTAATCTTCCTGCCGACCATCCAGCTCGCACCATGCAAGATACTTTCTTTATCGAACCGGTAGATTCGCATCTCGTGCTTAGAACACACACCTCTCCAGTTCAAGTGCGCACTATGTTGGAGGAAGAGCCACCTATCTATGTCATCTGTCCCGGCCGCACCTATCGAGCAGACGAACTAGATGCAACACATACTCCAGTATTCTCGCAAGTAGAAGGGCTGGTGATAGATAAAGGCATCACCATGTCCGATCTGAAAGGAACGCTAGATCACTTTGCGCGTTCTATCTTTGGGCCAGATGTAAAAACCAGATTGCGTTCCTCATTCTTTCCCTTCACAGAACCTAGCGCTGAAGTTGATTTTTTCTTCAATGGTCGCTGGATTGAATGGGGCGGTTGTGGCATGGTCAACCCCAAGGTTCTTGTTGCCTGTGGTATTGACCCAGAGATCTATAGCGGATTTGCATTTGGAATGGGACTTGAGCGAACTCTGATGGTGCGTCACGGAATAACCGACATGCATGACATCGTTGAAGGCGACCTACGCTTCACGCAAAGTTTTGGAACAGGTGTGAAATGAAGGTTCCTTTATCGTGGTTGCGAGAATTTGCCGCAATCCCAAGTGACATTTCACCAGAAGAGATCGAAGATGCATTTGTTTCTGTCGGCTTCGAGGTTGAGAGCGTCGAAATCCAGGGGAGTGATCTCATTGGACCACTCGTCGTGGGTGAGGTGATTTCGATTGAACCGGTCGAAGGTCAGAAGAAGCCGATTCGATATGTCGGCCTCAATTGCGGTGAAGCTGAGACTCGCTATGTAATCTGTGGTGCTACTAATTTTGCAGTTGGAGACTTGGTTGTCGTTTCTCTACCGGGCGCCGTTCTGCCTGGAGGTTTCGCAATTGCGGCCCGCCAAACTTACGGTCATACATCTAATGGAATGATCTGCTCGGCACGTGAGCTTGGTTTGAGCGAAGATCACACAGGAATTATTGTGCTTCATGAAGGAGTTCCCGGCGAGGACGCGATAGAACTCCTGCAAATAAGCGACGTGATTTTTGATGTGGCCGTTAACCCAGATCGAGGATACGCACTATCGATCAGAGGATTGGCGCGCGAGATAGCCGCCTCACTAAAGGTTTCCTACATTGATCCTGCATCGACCATCGCAACGGAGTCTCTAGAAATCAATCCTGCGGGCGTTCAAGTTGCGATTGATGATCCAAGTGCCGCCAGCGTCATATTCATCAGAACAATTAAGGATTTCAATCCCGCTGCGCCAACACCACTCTGGATGAGTCGCAGAATCGAAAAGTGCGGAATGCGATCCATCTCCCTTGCGGTGGATGTAACGAACTACGTAATGTTGGAACTGGGCCAACCGCTACACGCCTTTGATAGCGCCAAAATAAATGGATCTCTACATATTCGTAGGGCTGATCGCGAAACCGAATTCACTACGCTTGATGGTCAACTTCGGAAACTTTCAAATACCAATCTTGTCGTAGCTGATGATGTACAAGCATTGGCTTTAGCAGGCACCATGGGTGGGCTTGATTCAGAAGTGACAGCGACAACTACGGGCTTGGCAATTGAAGCGGCTCGCTTTGATCCGATCGCGATCGCAAAGAACTCACGTTTTCATCGCCTCTCATCTGAAGCTTCACGCAGATTAGAACGTGCCGTTGATCCTGCCCTTGCTGCTAAGGCGAGTGCCAGAGCAACACGTTTGTTACTTGATTTGGGTCATGCAACATATGTTGGCAGCGCTACCGCTGGAGCGATTCCCGCAATGCCAGTAATAGATTTTGAACCTGAATTTGTAACAAAACTTTTAGGTATTCCCGTCTCTCATGAGACTGTGGCCGCTCACCTGAAAACAGTTGGTTGTGAGATAGCCGAAATTAACGCGACTTCGTGGAGAGTTACTCCAGCTACATGGCGCAGTGACTTACTAACCCCATCAGATTTAGTTGAAGAAGTCGGTCGCCTCGTCGGACTTAATTCGATTGAGGGGACACTTCCACATGGTCGCGCCAACGCGACTCTTAGCCCGTTTCAAAATCGCAAGCGTGGTGTTGGACATTACCTTGCCAATCTAGGTTTTTCAGAGGTCTACAACTATCCTTTTGTTAGTCAAGAGACCGTAGATATTTTAGGTTTTACGGGTGCGCGTGCCGCCAGCTTTAAATTAGCAAATCCCATGTCGGATCAAGCACCACTACTACGAACTCATCTTCTTCCTGGATTGCTGGAGGCAACTAAACGAAATCTCAGTCGCGGTGCCAAAGAATGTGCCATCTTTGAAATTGGAACTGTCTTTCGGGATGTTACAAAGTTGGCGCATGTCTCCCCGGTCTCTACGGCCTCACGTCCCTCAGCAGAGACAATCGCTGAGATCTACGCCAGCGTTCCGCCTCAACCACTATTTGTTGGAGCAGTTGTTGCCGGAGGTCTTGATCGCTCTGGATGGTGGGGAGAGGGTCGTACCTTCGACTGGGCAGATGCGACAGCCCAGGCACTCGCGATTATTGAACTCACTGGCAACACTGGAACCATCGTTCAATCTGATTTAGCACCGTGGCATCCAGGTCGCTGTGCCGAGATTCAAGTGGGAGGCAAGGCGGTAGCCCACGCGGGCGAACTCCATCCTCGAGTTCTAGAAGCGCTCGGCCTGCCAGCTCGCACTTGCGCCTTCGCCGTGATCCTTTCGGAACTTCCAATTGTTCCGCCGAAGAGTGCAAAACCAATTTTTACGATGCCTGCAGCTACCCAAGATGTTTCATTGATCGTTGACGCTGATCTACCAGCGGCCAAGGTTGAGGCGGCTCTTACTGCCGGCGCAGGAGAGCTCCTGGAATCGGTCACTCTCTTTGATCGCTACTCGGATCTCGGCGATGGAAAGGTCTCTTTGGCCTTCACCCTCACCTTCAGAGCACCGGACCGGACTCTGACCGCAGATGAGGTCACTGGTTACCGCGAAGCGGCGGTGGCAAAAGCTCTGGAAGAGTGTGGGGCGGTGGTTCGCGCATAATTATGCAGATTCTTGCATAATTATTCATAACCCCGTAGGATCCACCCATGAAAATCGGGGTTGTAGGCGCGAGCGGGTACTCAGGTGGTGAGCTCTTGCGCCTTCTGCTGGGTCATCCAGATTTCGCAATTGAATATATCGCTGCTGGCTCTCAGGCCGGATCGCAGATCACCGCCATACATCCACAATTGACGCCGCTTGCCTCGGAGCGTTTTGAGAGCACTGATGTGGCGCGTATGAATGATTGCGATCTGATCTTCTTTGCCCTTCCTCATGGTGAATCGGCACGTTTGATAGCGCAGATCAATCCCGAAATTAAAGTCGTGGATCTAGGTGCTGATTTCAGATTGGAATCTGCAGAAGCTTGGGAGAAATATTATGGGGGAGCCCATGCTGGTTCGTGGGTATACGGGCTTCCAGAAATTCCAGGTCAACGTGAGAAAATCGCCAACTCAAAGAGAGTAGCAAATCCTGGATGTTATGCAACGGCAATCGCCGTCGCAGCTGCTCCAGCTCTAGTCTCCCAGTTCATAGAGTCTGATGATCTTGTTGTTGTCGCCGCTTCTGGCACAACCGGAGCTGGAAGAAAAGCATCAACTGCGCTTCTCGCCAGCGAGATTATGGGATCGCTTACCTCTTATAAGTTCGGTGGAGTTCACCAACACACGCCAGAGATTGAGCAGACCCTCACAACACTTTCGCAAAGTCCAGTGAAGATTTCTTTCACGCCAATTCTTGCCCCCATGCCTCGTGGAATTCTCGCGACAGTAACGGGCAAACTCATAAAAGATGCTACGACTGAAGATGTGCAGGATCTCTATCAAAGTTTTTACGCAAATGAAGAATTTATCACTGTCCTCACTGATTCTCTTCTTCCCAAAACTTCTGCAGTCGTTGGTTCAAATTCTGTCCAACTACAAGTCGCAGTTGATCGCCATGTCAACCGGTTAGTGATCTCTGCAGTAATCGATAATTTAGGAAAGGGAGCTGCCTCACAAGCAATCCAGAATGCAAATATTATGTTTGGGCTACCCGAAGGTACAGGTTTAAGCGCATCAGGGATCGGCTCATGATTGTCGTTAAGTATGGCGGTCACGTTCTAGATGACCCGCAGACCAACGAAAATATCATCTCCACAATTGCGAAATATCATCGCAGCGGGGGCAAAGTTGTGATTGTTCACGGGGGAGGTCCTTCCATCGAGGCTGAATTGAAATTCCATGACATTCCAACATCGATGGTCGGTGGTTATCGTGCTACAAGCCCTGAGGCAATGGAAGTTGTACAACGCACTCTGTCTGGTTCCGTTTTGCGCGAACTTACCAACACATTCATCGGGCTAGGTGTGAACGCAGTAGGACTCTCAACCGGCGACGGAAATACTTTGAGAGCTCAGAAATTTCACCCGATAGTGGATGGAGTCAAAACAGACATTGGGCTTGTTGGAGAGGCGCAGAGCGTTGATCCAACTTTTCTCAACTTGGTCCTCGATAACGGCTACCTTCCCATCATCTCTCCTGTGGCGGTATCAACAAGCGGAGAGCCATTAAATATAAATGGAGATATTGCTGCGGGGGCGATTGCGGGAGCGCTTCGGGCATCAGAAATACTCTTCATCACAGATGTTGCCGGGATCTATAGGAGTTGGCCCGATCCAACTTCGATTATTTCAGAAATTTCTCAAAATGAACTAAATGAAATATCCGAGACCTTTGCTGATGGAATGGCACCCAAGGTTCGCGCTGTCTTAAATGCCTTGTCCTCGGGCGCACAGAGAGCGCGAATTATTGATGGAAGAGATCCCAAAAATCTAGAACAAGCCCTCGATGGAGTTGGTGGAACGGTCGTGAACGCATGAATACCCAAGAACGTTGGCATGCCTCGATGCAGAACAATTACGGTGTTCCTGCTATCACTTTGGAGAGCGGTGAAGGTATAACCGTCTGGGATGAGGATGGCAAAAAGTATCTAGATTTTCTAGGTGGTATTGCAACGAATATTTTGGGCCACGCGCATCCGGCAATCGTGAAGGCAGTATCACGACAGATTGAGGAGCTCTCCCATGTAAGTAATCTCTACGGCCACAAACCCGGAGTCGAGTTGGCCGAAAAATTGAAATCCTTTACCGGCGATCCCACAGCCCGCGTCTTCTTTTGCAACTCAGGTGCCGAGGCAAATGAGGCGGCAATTAAAATCTCTCGCCTTACAGGTCGAGTGCAGATAATCGCTGCTGTAGGAGGCTTCCACGGTAGGACATCAGGTGCGCTCTCAATTACTGGTCAAGAATCAAAACGCAAACCCTTTGAACCGCTCCTACCTAAAGTGAAATTTGTTCCTTATGGAGATATCAAGGCGATGAAGCGTGCGGTATCAAAACGGACTGCGATGGTTATTTTGGAGCCGATCCAAGGGGAGAACGGCGTCGTCGTGCCACCTGAGGGTTATCTAGAGGCGGTTCGAGCGATCTGCGATAAGAAGGGCGCCTTATTTGCCATTGATGCAGTCCAGACTGGAATGGGGCGGACCGGCGAATGGTTCGGCTATGAGTTAGAAGGAATTACCCCCGACATCATCACTCTGGCAAAAGGGCTAGGCGGAGGTCTTCCGCTCGGAGCGATGATTACCTTGGGAAAGAAAGTACCTGCTTTCAAGCCAGGGGAGCACGGTTCCACTTTTGGTGGCAATCCGATCTCGTGTGCGGCTGCAAATGCGGCTATCGACTTCATCGTGAAGAAAGATCTACTCGAAAAAGTAGCGATCAGCGGAGAATTTCTTAAGGCGCAACTCTCCAAGCTCCCTGGCGTCAGTGAGGTTCGAGGACAAGGTTTGCTCCTTGGCATTGTGTTGGAGTCAAATGTGGCCAGCGCAGTGGCTGCAAAAGCGCAGACAAACGGAGTTCTCATCAACGCTCCAGCGAAAAATGTAATTCGAATAGCACCGGCGCTAATAGTTGATAAGAAAGAGCTACGTGAATTTGTAGAAATTTTTGGGACGACTTTAGATGAGGTGCTCAATGGTTAAGTCATTAACTCATCAATCTGAGAAGCGAAAGCAACTTGAGGTTGCCCTCATTAGGGCTGGAAAGATTCACTCGCAATCCGATCTGGTTCGGGAGTTGAAAGCAGAAGGACTCGATGTAACACAAGCAACTGCAAGCAGGGATCTGCAAGAGCTCGGCGCGATGCGCACCAAAGGTAACGACGGAATTATGAAATATGTACTGGATGGCGCTTCGCAGTTGCCGAACGGTTCACATCTAATTCTCTCCGTGGCATCGAGCGCAAACACGGTTGTACTTCGCACTCCGCCAGCCGCGGCGCAATTTGTGGCCAGTACTTTGGATGCAGCAATCGTTGCCCAAGAACTTCCGCTCGCCATCGGGACGATCGCTGGAGATGACACGGTATTAGTTATTGCTGCTTCAGCCACCGGTGGGGAAGAACTGGCAAAGAGCATTGAGTCCATGTTTGGAAGGGGAAAATAATGGCCTTATGGGGTGGACGGTTTGCAACGGGACCAAACGAATCTGTTGCCAAACTCTCAAGAAGTGTGCATTTTGATTGGCGGCTAGCTCCATACGACATCCGAGTAAATATCGCGCATGTCGCAGGGTTACAACGTGCGGGAGTTCTTGCCTCCGAACAAGCAGGCGAGATTACCTCCGCACTTCAAGCACTCTCCCAAGAGATTGCGACCGGTGAGTTCTTCTACATTGATAGTGATGAAGATGTTCATAGCGCCATTGAACGTGGCCTCGTCGCCAAGTTAGGTGAGCTAGGCGGTGCCTTCCGAGCCGGACGTTCTCGTAATGATTTGATCGTTACAGATTTCAAGTTGTATTTGATCGACCACCTCCTGGAAGTTGCCCACGAGACGATCGACCTTGTGACAACAATTGATGTGGTGGCGCAGAGGTATATCGATGTCGTCGCTCCAGGTTTTACTCACTTACAACATGCCCAACCAATTCTCTTCTCTCATGAACTCACTAAACATTCACATGCTCTCTTGCGCGACGTGGACCGAATGAAGGATTGGCTCTCACGAAACTCTGTCTCGCCGTTGGGTTCGGGGGCGTTAGCGGGCTCTGGTCTCGTTCCTAATCCAGAGATCATCGCTGCCGATCTGGCATTCCAAGGAGTGACTCGAAATAGCATCGACGCAGTGAGTGATCGCGATTTTGTTGCAGAGGCGCTTTTTATCTTTGCAATGTTGGGAGTTCACCTCTCGCGCATTGGTGAGGAATTCACTCTCTGGAACACCCAGGAATTCGGCTGGGTCACCTTGGATGATGCCTTTTCAACTGGCTCCTCCATCATGCCTCAGAAAAAGAATCCCGATATCGCTGAACTTGCCCGCGGAAAGGCTGGACGCTTTATCGGCAACCTCACCTCGCTCCTTGTCGCGCTCAAAGGTCTGCCCTTCGCGTACAACCGTGATCTGCAGGAGGATAAGGAACCGACATTCGATTCTGTCGAGGAGTTGCTCACTTTGTTGCCCGCTCTTAGAGGGATGATCGCTACGGCAACATTTCACGGCACAACGATTTCTGAAGGGGTCCTTGGAGGTCATGCCTTGGCTACCGAGATTGCAGATTTCCTCGTTCGGCAGCAGGTTCCTTTTGCCCAAGCTCATGAAATATCTGGTCGAGCGGTAGCGCTAGCAGAATCCAAGGGTCTGGAAGTGCACGAATTGTCAGATACCGATTTCGAAGTCGTGGATACCCGACTCTCCAGTTCTCTTCGAGAGAATTTAACCGCACAGGCGGCAATTGAATCCCGTGGTTCGATAAATGGAACATCCACCAGAAGCGTCGTCGCTCAATTAGGGCAGTTAGAAGCCAAAATTCGGGGGTATTCCGCTTGGATTGCCAGCGAGCGCAAACGCTTTTCGGGCATGATGGGCGCATGACTTCAGAACTATTAGCTGACTTGGAGTGGCGCGGCCTTATCGCGCAGACCACTGATCGCGAGTCTTTAGTAAAGCAGTTGGATACAGAACCAACCGCTTTTTACATTGGCTTTGATCCAACCGCTCCCTCACTGCATCTGGGAAATCTTGTTGTGCTTTTGGTGATGCGACGTTTTCAACTCGCCGGCCATAAACCACTTCCATTAGTTGGCGGGGCGACTGGACTCGTGGGAGATCCAAGCGGCAGAAATGAAGAACGTTCGCTTAATGACACAGATGTTGTAGAGCAATGGGTGGGTCGCATTCGCCATCAACTCTCAAAGTTTTTGGATTTCGATAGCGCACCTAATTCAGCAGTGATGACAAACAATTTGGATTGGACTAAACCAGTATCCGCATTGGAATTCTTACGTGATATCGGAAAACATTTCAGTGTTAATCAGATGCTCGCTAAAGATAGTGTTTCTTCGCGGTTAGAGAGTGGTGGAATTAGTTACACCGAATTTTCTTATCAAGTTTTGCAGGCATTTGATTTCCTTGAGTTGTATCGTCGCCACAACTGCAAAATTCAATTGGGTGGAAGTGACCAGTGGGGAAACATTGTTGCTGGACTTGATCTCATTAGAAAAGTTGAAGGCGCTACGGCTCACTGCTTAACAATTCCACTTCTAATGAAGAGTGATGGAACAAAATTTGGAAAGACCGCAGGAGGAAGCGTCTGGCTCGATCCGGAGATGACATCTCCATATGCCTTCTATCAATTTTGGTTGAACAGCGATGATGCAGATATTCCGCGTTATCTAAAAGTCTTTTCCTTTAAATCGCACGAAGAGATTAATGAACTTATTTCAATACACGAATCCAATCCCGGAGCTCGTGAGGCTCATAGAGCGTTAGCACGCGAGATGACCACGTTGGTACATGGAGCGGGGGAGTGCGAGGGCGCAGAGCGGGCAGCCAAGGCTTTATTCGGCCAAGCAGACCTCGCTGAGCTAGATGAGAAGACTTTGGCTTCGGCCCTCTCTCAGCTTCCAGGCACCACAATCCCCGCCGGCGAAGCAATTCCCACCTGGGTAGATCTTTTGACTGCGGCAGGGGTCGTGGACTCTAAATCGGCGGCCCGGCGCATCATTAAAGAAGGTGGTGCATATCTCAACAACGGAAAAGTGGCCTCTGAAGACTTTGCTCCGAGCGAAAGTGACCTGCTCTTTGGCCGTTTTCTTCTGCTCCGAAAGGGCAAGAGAGATCTCGCTGCGGTCGAAATCAAATAACTCAAAATCTTCAGCGAAAGATACCTAAGCCCTAAAACCCTTATAATTCAATGGTTTTAGGGCTTTTCTCTTCAGTCGAACTTCTCCAACGGTGAGTGTGCGGAACACCACAGGCGCCGCGATTTGACCCTAGAGCGGTCTACGGGTTATGGTTCCACCTCGCTCGCGGAACGGACTGAAAGAGGCCGTGCGACGACAAATCTGTGAAATAGCGTGTGTTTGGTGCTGGTCCATGTGAAATTGACCTTCTGTCCATCCTGCATTAAGTTAAGCAGTCTGCCCTGCAAACGGTGAGAAATTACCGTGAGTGGAGCGCGCTCGTACCTTGAGAACTCAACAACGTGCAAAAATCAATGCCAATAAAAGGGCTTATATAGGCGTGCTCGCATGTCTGTAGTAAGTCCAAATTCCTTTGTATTTTCTCTTTTTGAGATCATTACAAAACAAAAACAATTGGTAAAACGAAATAGCTATAAACGCTAGTTTTGTTTTTTGCCAGATCACAACTTTCTATGGAGAGTTTGATCCTGGCTCAGGACGAACGCTGGCGGCGTGCTTAACACATGCAAGTCGAACGATGAAGCCCTTCGGGGTGGATTAGTGGCGAACGGGTGAGGAACACGTGAAGAATCTGCCCTCCACTTTGGGATAACTCCGGGAAACCGGGGCTAATACCGAATATTGAAACATAAGTGGCATCACTGAGTTTTGAAAGAATTTCGGTGGAGGATGACTTCGCGGCCTATCAGCTTGTTGGTGAGGTAATGGCTCACCAAGGCGACGACGGGTAGCCGGCCTGAGAGGGCGACCGGCCACACTGGGACTGAGACACGGCCCAGACTCCTACGGGAGGCAGCAGTGGGGAATATTGGGCAATGGACGCAAGTCTGACCCAGCGACGCCGCGTGCGGGATGAAGGCCTTCGGGTTGTAAACCGCTTTCAGCAGGGAAGAAGCGAAAGTGACGGTACCTGCAAAAGAAGCACCGGCTAACTATGTGCCAGCAGCCGCGGTAATACATAGGGTGCAAGCGTTGTCCGGAATTATTGGGCGTAAAGAGCTCGTAGGTGGTTAGTTACGTCGGGTGTGAAAATCTGGGGCTCAACCCCAGACCTGCACTCGATACGGGCTAGCTAGAGTTTGGTAGGGGAGACTGGAATTCCTGGTGTAGCGGTGGAATGCGCAGATATCAGGAGGAACACCAATGGCGAAGGCAGGTCTCTGGGCCAATACTGACACTGAGGAGCGAAAGCGCGGGGAGCGAACAGGATTAGATACCCTGGTAGTCCGCGCCGTAAACGGTGGGCGCTAGTTGTGGGGACCTTCCACGGTCTCTGCGACGCAGCTAACGCATTAAGCGCCCCGCCTGGGGAGTACGATCGCAAGATTAAAACTCAAAGGAATTGACGGGGCCCCGCACAAGCAGCGGAGCATGCGGCTTAATTCGACGCAACGCGAAGAACCTTACCAAGGCTTGACATATACCGAAAAGCAGCAGAGATGTTGTGTCCGCAAGGGCGGTATACAGGTGGTGCATGGTTGTCGTCAGCTCGTGTCGTGAGATGTTGGGTTAAGTCCCGCAACGAGCGCAACCCTCGTTCTGTGTTGCCAGCATTTAGTTGGGGACTCACAGGAGACTGCCGTGGTTAACACGGAGGAAGGTGGGGATGACGTCAAATCATCATGCCCCTTATGTCTTGGGCTGCACGCATGCTACAATGGCAGGTACAAAGGGCTGCGATACCGTAAGGTGGAGCGAATCCCAAAAAGTCTGTCTCAGTTCGGATTGAGGTCTGCAACTCGACCTCATGAAGTCGGAGTTGCTAGTAATCGTAGATCAGCAACGCTACGGTGAATACGTTCCCGGGGCTTGTACACACCGCCCGTCACGTCACGAAAGTCGGTAACACCCAAAGTCAGTGGCCCAACCGCAAGGAGGGAGCTGCCTAAGGTGGGATCGGTGATTGGGACGAAGTCGTAACAAGGTAGCCGTACCGGAAGGTGCGGCTGGATCACCTCCTTTCTAAGGAGTCCGCCAAAAGCGGATCTCAAAGAACAGTGGAGCATTGATTTGTGAAGTCAAAATCATCTAACAACTAGTACAACCAAGCCTTCGGGTGCGGAGTGGAAAGTTCACTTTTATGAGATTACTTCATGCACGTTGTTGGGTCCTGAGGGTACGAACCCTCTGGACTTAGTGAGCAATCGAACTCTCGGTTCATAGCGATATGAATTTGAAAAGCGGTTATCAGCTCCTAAGGCCGCCCGTATCTTGAGAACTACACAGTGAACGCGAGCATCTTTGAAGTTAAGAGTCTTCGGATTCTTAACCTCGAAACAATGTAGAAAAATTATTAAGTGCAAATGGCGGATGCCTAGGCTCCAGAAGCCGAAGAAGGTCGTATGAGGCTGCGAAAAGCCTCGGGGAGCTGCCAACAGAGCTTCGATCCGAGGATTACCGAATGGGGGAACCCAATGGGAGTCATGTCCCATTATTTCTACCTGAATATATAGGGTAGATAAAGGAAACGTGGGGAAGTGAAACATCTCAGTACCCACAGGAAGAGAAAACAACCGTGATTCCGTTAGTAGTGGCGAGCGAAAGCGGAAGAGGCTAAACCGAATATGTGCCAAGCCGGCGGGCGTTGCATGTTCGGGGTCGTGGGACCAGATCGTTAGTGCTGCCGCACTAACAATAAGTAAGAAATTGTTGATGTAGATGAAGGACGTGGGAAAGTCCGGCACAGAAGGTGAAACCCCTGTAGTCGAAACATCAGCAACTTATTTCTGTCATCCCAAGTAATACCGGACTCGTGTAATCCGGTGTGAATCTGGCGGGACCACCCGCTAAGCCTAAATACTCTCTGGAGACCGATAGTGAACAAGTACCGTGAGGGAAAGGTGAAAAGAACCCCGAAAGGGGAGTGAAATAGATTCTGAAACCGTTTGCATACAAACCGTTGGAGCCGACTTGTTCGGTGACAGCGTGCCTTTTGAAGAATGAGTCTACGAGTTAGTGTGTTGTGGCAAGGTTAACCCGTCGAGGGGAAGCCGTAGCGAAAGCGAGTCTGAATAGGGCGTCATAGTCGCAGCATCTAAACCCGAAGCGAGGTGATCTATCCATGGCCAGGTTGAAGTACGGGTAAGACCGTATGGAGGACCGAACCCACTAATGTTGAAAAATTAGGGGATGAGCTGTGGTTAGGGGTGAAAGGCCAATCAAACTTCGTGATAGCTGGTTCTCCCCGAAATGCATTTAGGTGCAGCGTCACGTGTTTCTTACAGGAGGTAGAGCTACTGGATGGTCGAGGGGTCCTACAAGATTACCAACATCAGCCAAACTCCGAATGCCTGTAAGTGAGAGCGTGGCAGTGAGACGGCGGGGGATAAGCTTCGTCGTCGAGAGGGAAACAACCCAGAATAGCAACTAAGGTCCCAAAGCGCGTGCTAAGTGGAAAAGGATGTGAAGTCGCATAGACAACCAGGAGGTTGGCTTAGAAGCAGCCACCCTTAAAAGAGTGCGTAATAGCTCACTGGTCAAGTGATTTCGCGCCGACAATGTAACGGGGCTCAAGCACGCCACCGACGTTCTATCATTCACACACTATCCCGGTCGCAAGATCCAGGAGTGTGGATGGGTAGGGGAGCGTCGTGTAGGTAGTGAAGCGGCGGAGGAATCCAGCCGTGGAACCTACACGAGTGAGAATGTAGACATGAGTAGCGAAAGACGGGTGAGAAACCCGTCCACCGAATGAACAAGGGTTCCTGGGCCAGGCTAATCCGCCCAGGGTAAGTCGGGACCTAAGGCGAGGCCGACAGGCGTAGTCGATGGACAACTGGTTGATATTCCAGTACCCGCTTTATACCGCCCATGGCGAATCACTAATGCTAAGTGCCTGAAAGGAGACCGGGTTTACCTGGTTGAATGGAGCGCGCGACCCAAGGTGGTAGTAGTCAAGCAATGGAGGGACGCAGGAAGGTAGTTCAACCCAGGCGATGGTTGTCCTGGGGTAAGGGAGTAGGACGGAATGTAGGCAAATCCGCATTCCATTGTCTGAGACCTGATGCCGAGCCGTATGGCGAAGTGAATGATCCTATGCTGCCAAGAAAATCTTCTAGCGAGGTATAAAACGGCCCGTACCCGAAACCGACTCAGGTGTTCAGGTAGAGAATACCAAGGTGATCGAGAGAATCGTGGTGAAGGAACTCGGCAAAATACCCCCGTAACTTCGGGAGAAGGGGGGCCAATTTGTGTGTAGGGATTTACTCCCGAAGCGCGAGTTGGCTGCAAAGAATAGTCTCAAGCGACTGTTTACCAAAAACACAGGTCCGTGCGAAGTTGCAAAACGATGTATACGGACTGACGCCTGCCCGGTGCTGGAAGGTTAAGGGGACTGGTTAGCCGCAAGGCGAAGCTGAGAACTTAAGCCCCAGTAAACGGCGGTGGTAACTATAACCATCCTAAGGTAGCGAAATTCCTTGTCGGGTAAGTTCCGACCTGCACGAATGGCGTAACGACTTGAGAACTGTCTCCACCGCGAACTCGGCGAAATTGCATTACGAGTAAAGATGCTCGTTACGCGCAGAAAGACGGAAAGACCCCGGGACCTTTACTATATCTTGATATTGGTACTCGGAACGTTTTGTGTAGCATAGGTGGGAGACTTTGAAGCGGCACGCCAGTGTTCGTGGAGTCATCATTGAAATACCACTCTGAACGTTTTGAGTTTCTAACCTCGGTCCATTATCTGGATCAGGGACAGTGTCTGGTGGGTAGTTTAACTGGGGCGGTTGCCTCCTAAAAAGTAACGGAGGCGCTCAAAGGTTCCCTCAGTCTGGTTGGCAATCAGATGTCGAGTGTAAGTGCACAAGGGAGCTTAACTGTGAGACAGACATGTCGAGCAGGTGCGAAAGCAGGAACTAGTGATCCGGCGGTGGCTTGTGGAAGCGCCGTCGCTCAACGGATAAAAGGTACCCCGGGGATAACAGGCTGATCTTGCCCAAGAGTCCATATCGACGGCAAGGTTTGGCACCTCGATGTCGGCTCGTCGCATCCTGGGGCTGGAGTAGGTCCCAAGGGTTGGGCTGTTCGCCCATTAAAGCGGCACGCGAGCTGGGTTCAGAACGTCGTGAGACAGTTCGGTCCCTATCTTCTGTGCGCGAAAGAAACTTGAGAAGGGCTGTCCCTAGTACGAGAGGACCGGGACGGACGAACCTCTTGTGTGTCGGTTGTTCCGCCAGGAGCACGGCCGATTTGCAACGTTCGGAAGGGATAACCGCTGAAAGCATCTAAGCGGGAAGCTCGCTTCAAGATTAGGTTTCTCACCGATTTATCGGGTAAGGCCCCCAAGAGACCATTGGGTTGATAGGCCGGAAGTGGAAGTGGAGCAATTCATGGAGCTGACCGGTACTAATAGGCCGAGGATTTAACTACATTTATTATTAATCGCGTTCACTGTGTGGTTCCCGAGTTACGGTCGGGAACTAAAAACTACATAAAGTAGACCTAGTAGTGCATGGAAGCATGTACATAGGATGTTCTGCCAACTCGAGAGAGTTTCGGCGGCCATAGCGAGAGGGAAACGCCCGGTCCCATTCCGAACCCGGAAGCTAAGCCTCTCAGCGTCGATGGTACTGCAAGGGGGACCTTGTGGGAGAGTAGATCGCCGCCGGACATCATTTACAAAGAGCGCCAATGTTTTGATTAACTTCAGAACGCTGGCGCTCTTTTTTTATGCACATTTATAATTCGTACACATCACTTTAATAATCCCTTCCTTCCCTCTTGAGAACATCAATACCTTCTCGCCACGAGATCAGGAGAGGTTGACATGGCTGTAACCAAAGCGAGAAGGGCGAGTGTTAGCGGACCCTTACGCAATCCCCGAAATGAAGTCTTCTTGGAGGGGCGAGTCAGTAGTCCGCCCTTGGAGAAGCTCTTGCCGAGCGGAGATCACGTTGTCGAATTCCGAATCGTGATCGACCGGGCGCAGCGACGTGGAACAAAACGAGAGGTCGATACCTTAGATATAGCCGTCTGGCTTTCACGGCCGCGCAAGAGCGCCCTCGCGCTGCAGATTGATGATTGGGTTTCGATCGATGGTGCAATTCGCCACCGATTTTGGAGAGCCCCAACAGGACTTGCGAGCCGTTGGCAGGTTGAAGCGAGCCAATTGCGCAGGTTATAGGTACGGTTAGACCATGAACGAGAACAACTCTGCAGAGACCGTGACTGGCGACCTTGATGAACTGCGCGAGGCAATCGCCCTGGTGCAGGTTTTGGAACTCAACGACCACTCCCGAGCATATGAAGAGATTCACACGAAGTTAGAAGAGGCGCTGCGATCGATTGATGGCAAGTAAGTAACCAATGAAAACTCGTTTAGACGCGGAACTGGTTCGCCGTGGATTAGCTCGCTCACGTGACCACGCAGCAGACCTTATCGAGTCGCGCACCGTTTTAGTCACTGGAATTCCAGCGAGCAAACCTGCGACACAAGTCGATGCCGAAACTTCTATTGTTATTCAGGGCGAGCGGGATGATTTTGTATCACGCGGTGGTCACAAATTAGCTGGCGCACTTGATCACTTTAGTGATGTAGTTGTCTCTGGGAAGCGGGCGCTCGATGCTGGCGCATCAACAGGCGGGTTTACTGATGTACTTCTCAAACGTGGAGTCAAAGATGTTGTCGCGGTTGATGTTGGATACGGACAGATGGCCTGGGAGCTGCGCCAAGATCCACGCGTAATTATTTTAGATCGGACCAATGTACGACATCTCACTCTTGATCAAGTTGGTGAGGCGGCAGAGATAGTTGTAGCAGATCTCTCTTTCATCTCGCTGACCCTGGTTCTTCCAGCGCTTGTCAGCGTCTCGACCCCGAGCGCTGATTTTCTCGTCATGGTAAAGCCACAATTTGAAGTGGGGCGCGAACGTTTAGGCGCGGGTGGCGTCGTACGAGATCCGCAGATGCGTAAAGCGGCAGTCCAAGAGGTAGCAGACTGTGCCTACGATATGGGGCTGGGCTGTTTTGGAGTGGTTGCAAGTTCACTTCCCGGGCCAGCTGGGAATGTTGAATACTTTCTCTGGCTCCGACGGGGTAGCGCAGAGCTATCTGCAGATGCTTTAGAGGCGGCGATCGTTGATGGACCACAATAATCTTATCCGGACGAAAGGAGTGGCAGATGCGTAAAGCGCTTTTAGTCGTCCACCCCACTCGACCCGAGGCGATTGATTTTGCCAAAGATCTGATTCTGGCTCTTGGCAAGGTAGGAATTACCTGTGCAACCAATTATCCCGGTGGGCTACCTGAATCCGAGGGTATGTCTGTTGAACGCAGCGAAGAGATTGCGATCGTATTGGGCGGGGATGGAACGATTCTGCGCGCCGCCGAATTGGTTTTAGGAACCAATATTCCAATTCTTGGAATCAACCTGGGTAACGTAGGGTTTTTAGCCGAAATTAATCGACCCTCGGCCGATCTTTTAGCGCAGTCGATTGCAGCGAAAGATTATCGCGGAGAGTCTCGATTGTTATTGTGCCACGAAGTACATCGAGGGGGCGAAGTCATCGCTAAAGGTTGGGCGCTTAATGAATTTACTATTGAGCGAAGTCACTCGCAGATGGTTCAAGTCTTTGTACAAATTGACGACCGCCCGCTTTCTCGATGGGGATGCGATGGAGTTATCTGCGCGACGCCAACTGGTTCAACAGCTTATGCATTTTCAGCAGGTGGCCCAGTCCTCTGGCCTGAAGTCGAAGCGATCGTGGTTTTGCCGCTTGCGGCCCATGCCCTCTTCTCTCGGCCCATGGTAATTTCCCCAGCTTCTACAGTAGTTATTGATATTGAATCACCCGAGGCGATGGTTACCGCCGACGGAATGCGTAAGTTCCCGCTTCTGGCTGGTGATCGCGTGATCATTACTAAATCCAATGAGCGCGTAGAGATATTGCATGTGGAATCAGCGGTATTCACAGACCGTCTCGTTGCCAAATTCAAGTTGCCTATTGAAGGCTGGCGCGGTGAGTGAGAAGTTTCGCGGGCTAGAAGAAATAAGCATCCGCAATTTAGGCGTTATTGAATCGGCTGAAATTGCGTTCAAGGCGGGGCTCAACGTTCTCACTGGTGAAACTGGTGCGGGCAAGACAATGGTCCTGACCGCACTCTCTTTAATTCTGGGTGGCAAATCCGACTCAGAGAAAGTCCGAACCGGCGCCGAGAGAATGCTCGCCTCTGGGCGATTTGTGATTTCAGAGTCCCTGCTCCCATCCCTCGATGAATTGGGAGCGGAAGTTGAAAGCGGATCTATTCTTATCTCTCGTACCGTAACATCCGATGGAAAGTCGCGCATACACGTTGGAGGCGCCCCGACAACCGCATCTAGGGTCGCGCAGATGGCGGCAGATCTAGTTGAAGTTCATGCGCAGTCGAGTACAAATCGCCTGACAAAACCCACCTTTATAAGGTCCACTCTTGATGCCTTCGGTAGGCATGAAAATGTTGCGACGGAAGTCGCCGAACTGTACGCGCAGCACCAAGAGATGGCCGCTCGAATCTCTCAATTGCGCAACGATCAAGCCAACCGTGAACGCGAGATAGTTCGACTCACCGAATTTATGAAGGCGTTTAATCTGATCCTGCCAAAAGAGGGAGAGCCGTCGGAAATTGAATCTGAACTCATTCGATTAAATAGCGTGGATGAATTGCAACAAGCGGTGAGTTCTGCTTTGAATTTTGTCGACACTGAAGATTTTTCTGTCACATCGGCACTAGTAAATGCCAAGCGCTCTCTCGATCACGTCTCAGGGAAAGATATTTTGCTCGATGAACTGGCGCAAAAGTTCGGCGACTCACTCTATGAATTCCAGGAAGCACTTGGAGCTATTTATCGCTATCTCTCTGCTTTGGATGCTGATCCTTCGCGCTTAGAATATTTGCAGGAGCGAAAAAGTTCTATTAATTCGCTGATTAAGAAGTATGGAGAGGGGAGCGATCGAGATGCCGCCTTTGCCGAAATCATTATCCGCGCGCAAGAAAGTGCCAGCAGAATATCCGACCTCGAAGGGGGAGAAGGTCGAATCGTTGATTTAGAAATTGATCTGCATAAGATCTTCGATCAGCTGCGCAGACGAGCAACGCATTTAGGGGCCCTACGTAAAGCGACAGCGCTAGAATTGCAAGGAAAGATCTCTCAGGAACTCCACGCGTTGGCGATGCCTCACTCATCGATCATCGTTGACGTTCTCTCCGCAACTGGTCTGACGATCTCTGAATATTCAACTCATGGACTCGATGAGGTAGCCCTGCTCTTTACCAGCCACGAAGGCGCTGCTCCTGGAGTTATTGCCAAGGTTGCCAGCGGCGGTGAACTCTCTCGGGTGATGCTGGCGATTGAAGTGGTTCTAGCCTCGGTTAATCCGGTGGCAACCTATATCTTCGATGAGGTCGACTCTGGAGTTGGGGGTAAAGCGGCGGTAGAGGTTGGACGTCGTTTACGAGAGTTGGCACAAGAGGCACAAGTAATTGTGGTGACTCATCTCGCCCAGGTTGCCGTGTGGGCCGATCATCACCTCGTTGTGAGGAAGAGTGAGGGCGGCACCGTGAGCATCTCAGATGTTATTCCACTCAACGCCGAGGAACGTAGTGTCGAAATAGCACGAATGCTCTCTGGGCAAGAGGAGTCGGCGACCGCCCGTGAACACGCGCGCGAGCTATTAGAGATGGTCCATGAAAGCGTGATAAGTTAGCACCCCATGAGCAGTAATCATGTGACAAAGCATCTATTCGTAACAGGCGGAGTAGCCTCAAGCCTCGGAAAAGGTCTCACAGCCTCTAGTCTGGGTCGCCTTCTCTCCGACCGCGGTCTGCGGGTTACGATGCAGAAACTCGATCCGTATATCAATGTTGACCCTGGAACGATGAACCCCTTCCAACATGGAGAAGTTTTTGTCACAGATGATGGTTCTGAAACCGATTTAGATGTGGGTCACTATGAGAGATTCCTTAATCGCAATTTAGCGGGTTTTGCGAACGTCACAACCGGGCAGGTTTATTCCAATGTCATCGCCAGAGAGCGACGTGGAGATTATTTGGGGGATACGGTTCAAGTAATTCCACACATCACAAACGAAATTAAAGAGCGTATTAGGGCGATGGCGGGTCCTGAAGTCGACATCGTCATCACAGAGGTAGGCGGCACCGTCGGAGATATCGAATCTCTTCCTTTTCTAGAAGCGGCACGTCAGATCCGCCAAGATGTGGGTCGAGAGAATGTTTTCTACTTACACGTCTCTCTGGTTCCTTACATCGGACCTTCTGGCGAGTTAAAGACAAAACCTACGCAACATAGCGTGGCAGCCTTACGTTCTATCGGAATCGCACCCGATGCGATTGTCATTCGCTCTGACCGACCAATTCCAGATGCGGTGAAGCGGAAAATATCGGCAATGTGCGACGTCGATCTCGAGGCTGTAGTCGCGGCGGTCGACGCCCCTAGTATTTATGATATTCCCAAGGTGCTTTACTCTGAGGGACTAGATTCTTATGTTGTTCGTCGCCTGGCGCTGGGAGGCACGGATGTGGCGTGGGAAGAATGGGATGCCTTGCTCGAGAAGGTGCACCACCCTGCTCACGAAGTAACGGTCGCCCTAGTGGGGAAGTACATTGATCTTCCAGATGCATATCTTTCGGTTACAGAGGCTCTGCGTGCCGGAGGCTTTGCGCATAATGCACGGGTAAAGATCAAATGGGTTGCCAGTGATGAATGTGAGAGCGATGAAGGTGCTGCCGAACATTTGGCCGGCATGGATGCAATCTGTGTACCAGGAGGATTTGGAGTTCGCGGAATCAACGGCAAGGTTGGCGCCCTCAAATATTCTCGCGAACATAAAATTCCAACTCTGGGACTCTGTCTTGGTTTGCAATGCATGGTCATCGAATCAGCTCGTCACTTGGCCAACCTTCCATTAGCAAACTCAGCCGAGTTCGATGAGAACACACCCGATCCAGTTATTTCAACAATGGCGAGCCAAGAAGATATCGTTGCAGGCAAGGGAGATATGGGTGGCACTATGCGCTTGGGTCTTTATCCAGCCGATCTCGTACCGGGCTCACTCGTTGCGAGCCTGTATGGTGCGACTCAAATCAACGAACGTCATCGCCATCGATATGAGGTAAATAATTCTTATCGTGATGTAATCGCAGCAACTGGTTTGATATTCTCGGGCTTATCTCCTGATGGCCATCTTGTTGAATTCGTAGAGATTGATAAAGCGGTTCACCCTTTCTATGTTGGAACGCAGGCTCACCCGGAGTTCCTATCTCGACCTACTCAAGCGCATCCACTCTTTGCGGGGTTGATAGCTGCCGCGATTAAGGAAAATGACGCTCGCTAACTCGCAATTGCGCGAGTACCTCAATTTCCTGATCGTTGAGCGTGGCTTGAGTACTAACACCATCTCCTCCTACCAACGTGACCTGGAACGGTTTATCTCCGATTGCGATGTACCTGACTTCGCCTTGGTTGCTCCGCACGATCTCGAAAGTCATATCTCGAGGTTACGGGCTCACGGACTGGCAGAGAGCTCAATCGCGCGCGCCGTCGTTTCTATTCGCAATCTCGTTGAATTTGTTTGCAAAGGGAGTAAATCTCTCAACCTCATCAAAGATGTTAAACCTCCCCGCGTTAAAGGGCGTTTACCTAAAGCTCTCTCGATTGCCGAGGTGAACGATCTGATATCCGCCACCAACTCGCCGGGCAATCCGCGTGCACTGCGTGAGAATGCCATCGTTGAACTTCTTTACGGTACTGGAGCACGAATCTCTGAGATTGTCGCGCTTAACGTGAGCGATGTAATGAAAATCGATGGTGGAGAAGTAGCAAATCTGCGCTTAACCGGCAAGGGCAGCAAGGTGAGAGTTGTCCCTTTAGGGAGTTTTGCACGTGCCGCATTGGATCAATATCTTATTCGAATGAGACCATCACTCGTCACCAAGGATAAAGAGGCCCTATTTCTCAACGATCGCGGTGGGAGGTTATCTAGGCAGAGCATGTGGACGGTGGTCTCGGAAGCAGCGAAGAGAGCGCAGATCGAGACTGAAGTTTCTCCACATTCGCTCCGGCATTCGTATGCGACTCATCTACTCGATGGGGGCGCGGATGTTCGAGTTGTTCAAGAGTTGCTGGGACACTCTTCCGTGACCACGACTCAGATATACACCTTGGTCACGATTGATAAGTTGCGTGAAAATTATTCAAATGCTCATCCTCGTGCAAAGAAGAAATAAATTAACGACCGCGTAATCTGCGCGCGATAATTGATTGGTCGCCTTTTGATTCCAAATCGGCGATGATAATTGCAAGCGACTCGCGGACGATGCGACCTCGATCTACCGCTAACCCTAAATCTCCACGCAGTGCAAGACGAGCCTGTTCTAAATCGTAGAGTTCTTCAGGAGAGAGATAGACGGTGATCTTCTCATCATGTCGCTCGCGTCCGCTTGGGGAGCGGTCAAAGGTATTTACACGACGTCGCGGGGTGGTACGTACCAACTTCTTATTTGGTGTGGCTGGTATAGATGCTTGAGGTTGATCTTCAATCGGAGTTGGGTTGCTAGATGGGACGGCACTTAGCGTTGTGGTCTGTCGGAATAATTCTTCAGCTCCTGGAAGGCTTACACGGCGACTCATTTGGCTCCTCCTCGTGAAATAAGTTCGCGGGCAAGGCGGCGATAGGAGAGAGCCCCCAGCGATGTACTGGCATAGGTTGTGATGGGTTCACCTTTAACGGTTGACTCAGAAAACCTAACGGTTCTAGAGATAATTGTGTCTAGCAACTCTTTAGGAAACTCTTTATCGATCAATTCTAAGACATCATGAGAGTGCCCAGTTTTACGGTCGAACATGGTGGCGAGAATTCCATCGATCACCAGGTGAGGGTTAGTGTTCTCGCGGATCTTCTCGATTGTCTTCTTAACCAGTGATAATCCCAATACTGCGAAGTATTCGCACTCCATTGGAATGAGAACTCCATCAGATGCCGTTAAGGCGTTGATCGTCAGCGTTCCCAAAGAAGGGGAGCAGTCAATCAGGATATCGTCATATTGGTCTAATACCGGAGCCAAAATTTTGCGCAGCTTGTGCTCTTTGGCAATCTCAGTAACGAATGCGGCCTCTGCAGCGGCAAGATCTTCATGTCCGCGCACAAAATCAAGACCCGGCACATTTGATTTTAAAATAAAGTTCTGGATGCCAGATTGTGGATCGTTGAGGAGGTACCAGATCGAGCCATACTGCTCTTTGATTTGAGAGGGCTTAATTCCTAGGCCCGTCGTCATCGATGCCTGTGAATCAAAATCGATAAGCAGAACGCGCCGACCTAACTCTGCTAGCGCCGCACCAAGGTTGATCGTGGTCGTTGTTTTACCGACCCCGCCTTTTTGATTGACGATTGAGATGACTCGAGCAGATCCTGGTTCTGGAGTGCTGACAGCGCTGGGAAAGTCCAAGAGGGTACGACCAAGGACAGCTGCTGTGGTTGCGAGCTCCTCATCACGATTTGTCGATTTATCTGCCAGTCGAGAAACCTTTGAAGTGCTATTTGCCATGTCGCGGACTTTACGGCGATGCGGTCAGCAAGGCAAGCGCGATATGAGTACCTTTCTCCCCATGAGTGATCTAATTGTTGAAGGGAGCGAGAGCGCCTTTTCAGTTCATCTCAGCAACTTTGATGGCCCCTTTGATCTCCTTCTGCAACTTATTTCGCGCCACAAAATGGACATCACAGAGATCTCACTTGGTGTCGTAACCGACGATTTCATTGCGTACATAAGGGCTTTAGAGGGTGCGGAGGAGGGCTGGGATCTCGACCAGACCACTGAATTCCTGGTTGTAGCCGCCACCCTGTTAGATCTCAAGGCGGCCCGTTTACTCCCTAGCGGAGAGATTGAAGATGAGGGAGATCTTGCCCTCCTGGAAGCGCGGGATCTGCTATTTGCCCGGCTGCTCCAATACCGCGCCTTTAAAGAGATCGCTGCAATATTTCATGGTCGCATCGAATTGGCGGAGAAGAGCTTCCCTCGTTTGGTAGCCATGGAGAGCCATTTCGCCGCACTCTTGCCTGAAGTTTTGATTGGAGTGGGCGCCAATCGCTTTGCAGCAATCGCCGAAAGGGTCTTGCAGCCCAAATCAGCCCCCGTGCTATCGATCGCCCATATTCACCAGACTCTCGTGAGCGTGGCCGAGGAAGCAACCAAGATCGTTGAAGCACTTCGTAAGAGCGGCAGGGCGAGCTTTCGCAGCCTCATTGGGGATGCCGAGTCAACTTTGGTCGTGGTAGCTCGATTCCTGGCTGTACTGGAGCTATATCGTGAGGGGGCGGTCCGTTTCGAACAGGTTGTCGCCCTGGGCGAACTTCAAATCACCTGGGTTGCAGGCGCGGATGAAGAGATTTCAGTGAGCGATGAGTTTGATCTACCGGTGGAGGCCCTTGATAATGAGACAAAAGAGGAATAAATGTCTGAACTTGAACTAAACAGATCCTTAGAAGCCATCCTCATGGTTGTTGATGAGCCAATCAATGAGTTAATTCTCGCCCAAATCACTGAAGTTCCGACCGAGATTGTGGCTGCCGCCCTCAAGACGCTGGCACAGAGCTACGAGGAGCAGGGGCGTGGTTTTCAACTCAAAGAGATCGCTGGGGGATGGCGTTTTTATAGCCACCCAGACCAAGCTCCCTTAGTAGAGAAGTTTGTGCTTGATGGTCAGCAAAGCCGGCTCACCCAGGCTGCGTTGGAGACACTTGCGGTCATCGCATATCGCCAACCAGTTTCGAGAGCTCGGGTTTCGGCTATCCGCGGAGTAAATGTGGAGGCTGTTATGAAGACTCTGCTGACTCGCGGCTTGGTGGAAGAGCGAGGTGTAGAACCAGAGACAGGCGCAATTTTGTATGGAACAACGAGCTTCTTCCTGGAGAAGATCGGAGTGCGGGGGATCGAGGATCTTCCGGCTTTGGCACCATTCCTGCCAGATGTAGATGGACTAGATGAGGTCTTAGCTACGCTCACTGATTGACCCCATTTCCTTCCTCTCGACATACCCTTTAGACTTCTCTCTGACCGTAATGGTCTGCCACGCCCAAATTGGCCGTGATGAGAGGAGATCAAAATGGCTCTGACCCGTCTTCAGAAGGTTCTCGCCGATGCAGGTATCGCAAGCCGTCGAGCTAGCGAACAATTGATATTAGATGGCCGCGTGAGCGTCGATGGAGTGCAAATCCTAGGACTTGGTACCAAATGTGATCCAGAAATCTCTAAAGTTGAAGTTGATGGTGAGTCTATTTCCACTAAAAAGACTAACGTTTACCTTGCTTTCCATAAACCTGTGGGGGTTTTGTCCACCATGTCAGACCCTGATGGCAGACCTTCACTCGGTGATTACTTCAAAGATAGAAGCGAGAGGCTCTTCCACGTTGGGCGTTTAGACCGAGAAAGTGAGGGTCTCATTCTCCTTACAAATGATGGCGATTTGGCACACCGCGCCACTCATCCTTCATATGGGATGGTGAAGAAGTATTTGGTCGAAATCGAGGGGGTTTTGACCAAAGATCAACTCGCTGAAATTTCAGTAGGAATACAACTTGAAGACGGATTAGCTCGAGCTCTTGAGATCAAGACTTTGCGTGAAATCAACCCCAAGCATTCCTGGGTCGAAATATCGATTCATGAGGGTCGCTATCACATCGTTCGCAGAATCTTTGAGAACTATGAGCTGCCGGTCCTACGGCTCGTGAGAACGGACTTTGGTCCGATCGCTCTGGGGGAGACGGGAGTAGGGCGCTACCGAAAGCTAAACGAGGTAGAACTTGCAAATCTGTTTAAAGTTTTAAAGCTAAATCGATAATTCAACTTGCTTAAAAGCCATTTATCAACATTAACCTTTTCTAGGTAACAAATATAAGAGTTTTATCGACTTTTGTAAGGCCATTTTCACCATTTATTGTCGATAAACAAATATAAGTGTTCTCCTGAATATCCGTGGTGCCGAAATGTCGATATTTGCTAATAACGTTAAGTAGATATACCAAGTTATTAACGAATCTTTAAAAAGCTAATGTGTGAGTCGCCAGCGCGCATCCTCTAGGAAACTGTAGGCTGGTCACATGAGAGTTCGGGCGATTCGTGGTGCAACACAATTGACGGCTGACGATTCAGCGGAGATGGTATCTGCTGTTACGGAACTACTCACAGAGCTCTTTGAGAAGAATGGTCTAAAAAAACAGGATCTCGTCTCGATTCTCTTCACCTCTACCGATGACTTGGTCTGCGATTTCCCCGCAGCAGCAGCCCGAACGCTGGATCTTGGTGATATTCCTTTGATGTGCGCCCGTGAGATTCCGGTTGTGGGTTCTCTGCCTCGTGCTGTTCGAGTCATGGTTCATGCTTATTCGAGCCAAACCCATGAGGAGATTAAGCATATTTATAAGCGTGGAGCTGAGGTTCTACGCCGGGATATTGCTCAATAGTGGGCAGCTTTTCGCAGGTTCGGGTTATCGGAGCTGGACTTATTGGTACCTCGATGGCCATGGGCCTGGCGCGAGCAGGTTATTTCGTTTCTATAGAAGATGAGGATGCTCAGGCAGAGGCAATCGCGCAATCTCTCATCGGTCAATCGGGAGAAGGGGCGGTACCTGACTTAATAGTCATAGCTACGCCAATTTTGACTATTTCCAAGCTGGTTCTCGATGCTGCAACTCGCTACCCTCAATCGATAGTTGTGGATATCGGTGGCTTGAAGTCTGAAGTTGTTGCAGAGATAGAGAAGTTTCCAGAGATAGCTACACGCTTCTGTTCTACCCACCCGATGGCAGGCAGAGAGATCTCAGGCGCCCTGGCCGCGAGAGGGGACCTCTTTGAGGGATGTATCTGGATCTACACTCCCACGGAAAAGAGTTCAGAGCTGGCTTTGGATCGGGCCCTGGAGATCATTAACGCGCTGGGGGGCAAAGCGGTTTGCCTTGGCGCCGAGGAGCACGACCAGGCCATCGCCGGAATCTCACATCTGCCGCAAGTAATGAGTTCGCTTCTCTCAGCCACCTTGATCGATATCTCAGATCGAGATATCGGTTTGGCGGGGCAGGGTCTTAAGGATGTTTCCAGGCTGGCCGCTTCAAACTCTCAACTCTGGTCCGAACTTCTACACGCCAATAGTGCGGCTGTGGTCGGTTACTTAAGTATATTGTCAAAGCACCTTGAAGATTTATCGACTTCTCTACAAAATGATGATCTTCGCAAGACGAGAGAGATCCTGGATCTGGGGCGAGAAAATCACGCCAGAATCCCTGGCAAGCACGGCGGCAAGAAGCGCGATTACTGGTATTTACCCATCGTCATCGCCGATAAACCAGGACAGTTGGCAGAGATATTCGACGCCTGTGCTCTCGTTTTAGCAAACGTTGAAGACCTAAGTATCGAACATACCCCAGGACAGGAGAGTGGTCTTGTGACTTTAGCCCTTTCCAAGAGCGATTCCTCGAAGGTCTACGAGCAACTTCTGAAAGATGGTTGGAAAGTTCATCAACCACGAGAATCGATCGGCTGAAGGAAATTTGCCTCTCGCATAAGGCGTTAAGGTACTCATATGTCGACCGTCGTTATAGCAATAGATGGTCCCAGCGGATCAGGTAAGTCCTCCACCGCACGGGCAGTAGCCCAACGCGCCAACTGGCAGTACTTGGACACTGGCGCGCTTTATCGCGCAGTCACATGGCTAGCCCTTAAAGAAGGCCTCACAGATCCGCTCGAGTTGGTCGAGAGCGCCCGTCAAGAAGAGATTGTCTTCAATGGGGATCCGATCGAGCCCCGAATCTTCGTCGGCGAGATGGATATCACCGCTGACATCCGTTCGGCTCGCGTAACTGATCAAGTCTCGATCTTCTCTGCTTACCCCGAGGTGCGCGAATACCTGCTTGAGGTACAGCAAAGAATCATCGACGAAGCTCCACACGGGATAGTTGTAGAAGGTCGTGACATTGGGACTGTCGTTGCGCCTCATGCGCCTCTAAAAATCTTCCTTTATGCCGATCTCCAACAGCGCGCGCTACGCCGCGAACGTGAATTATCGGACCCCACCTCAACCGATGAGGTTTCCCAATCATTACATGAGCGTGATCTGATTGACTCGACACGCAAAATTTCACCCCTGCGGATGGCTGAGGATGCATTAGAGATTGATTCCACACTGCTCGATCTTCCCGAGGTAGTAGATGTTATTTGGCAATGGGCGAAGGAGCGATCTCTTCTAGGTTTACCTAAAGTCGCCATCATTGGGCGTCCGAATGTCGGAAAATCAACCTTGGTCAATCGAATTATCGGACGCCGAGAGGCGATCGTTGAAGATACTCCCGGAGTCACGCGTGACCGCGTTAAATACGAAGCGGAATGGAACGGACGAACCTTCGTTTTGATTGATACCGGAGGCTGGGAGGTAAAACCCGAAGGCATCTCCGAGAAAATTACCGCTGGCGCAGAGATGGCCATTGCTGAAGCAGATGTTGTGCTCTTCGTTGTCGATGCTCAAGTGGGGGCGCTCGATGAGGATTCTTCGCTACTCTCGTTGCTTCGCAAATCAAAGAAGAAGACTATCTTGGTCGCCAATAAAGTTGATGGCTTGCCGGAAGAGCAGAATGCTCACGCACTCTGGAACTTAGGTTTGGGGGAGCCACGCTTTGTCTCGGCGCTCCACGGGCGCGGATCTGGCGATCTTTTAGATTTCCTAGTGCAAGAGTTGCCCGAAGTTGGATCTGAACTTCCCGATGATGGATTTCGTCGGATCGCAATTGTTGGCCGTCCTAACGTTGGAAAATCGAGTCTCTTAAATGCGCTAGCAGGAGAGTCGCGAGTACTCGTTGATGATGTTGCTGGCACAACTCGCGATCCCGTCGATGAACTCATCGAACTCGGGGGAGATACCTGGCGCTTTATCGATACCGCAGGAATTCGCAAACGAGCTATACATGACAGTGGAACGGATTACTACGCCAGTTTGCGAACAGCTGCGGCGCTTGATCGTGCGGAAGTTGCTGTGATAGTTATTGATGCCTCGCTACCACTCACCGAACAAGATTTGCGCATTGTCACGATGGCCGAAGAGGCTGGGCGCGCCATGGTTTTGGTGATGAACAAGTGGGATGTCGTTGATGACGAAAGGCGCGAACAGCTCGATAAAGAACTAGAGCGAAATCTCGAACGTTATCCCTGGGCGCAACGAGTTAATCTTTCGGCTAAGACAGGTTGGCACAGAGATCGTCTGGCTCCGTCGCTGCGTACTGCGTTGCGAAGCTGGGAGAAGCGAGTACCTACCGCCAAACTCAATGCCTTCTTGGGCGCTTTGGTATCAGCCACTCCACCACCAGTCCGCGGTGGAAAACAACCAAAAATTCGTTTTGCAACCCAGGCCACTATCGCTCCACCTAAATT
>Ga0118677_10003109_pt1 | contig 32086 bp, 34 predicted proteins | sample AliMusrvi5mmetaG_FD_86154 | JGI IMG/M metagenome (GOLD analysis project Ga0118677, IMG submission 86154) | reverse complement strand
ATTTCCCCGGCATAGACCCACGCATGACCGGCCACGAGCCGGTGTTCCTTGTTCGGTTTATAAATGACAGAAGGCATGCGCGCAGCGTAACAGACATTCCCCATTTTGTCACCCGCAGTGAAATGTGCCTTAAACAGAAGGCCACGCTTAAGCGTGGCTCGTGGCAATGCACAAGGTATATGTTTCTTCATGTTTCCGTTGGGTGCCGGCAGTTTTAACCTAGGAGGAGGCTCCCGGCAGGTGGGTGACACCATTTTACATGTGGGAGAGACGGATTTACACAAGGGAGAACCCGTTTCACAGGCAAGATAATCGGGTTTACTGGCAAGAGAATTGGATTTACTGGCAAGAGAAACCGTTTCACAAGGGAGTAAACCCGATTCACAGGCAAGAGAAACGGCTTCACACAGGGGAAAAACCATTTCACTGGGGAGTAAATTGGATTCACTGGGGAGTAAAATGGTTTTACTCGCCCCATTATCCGCATCACCCAGCAGTGGAACGGCAACATTTATAGCTACTTAGGCAGATTTTGCCCAAAAATGCCTTACCGGGGCGAGCGCCTTGGGCGGATCGACCGGCCAGAGTCCGTGGGGCAACGCACGAAATACCGCGCGCCCTTAACTCTAGTTCCATCAATCAAAAGCTAGACCAGTTAAGCGAGGATCAGCTTGTTGCCGGTTCGGAATTTGGTACACTCCCGCCATGCAACCGGTCATGATCCAGCATCGGCAACCGCCGCTGAGTCAGGCCGAAGACTAAGGTTGGGGACAATGAAGCGTACAATCATCTACTTCGTTTGTTTTTGGATGCCGCTTGTCGCGGTTGCGATGAAAATTACGTTGTTCATGGACACGGACACGTATATTAAGCGGGCGCACGACATTGTTCTGGCCGAGTGCATTTCGATTCCTGAAGGTGGCCCGGAGATGCATCACGACGGCCTGCATCTGGTTGAAGTCGCCATCGTGAAAGTTCTCAAGGGGAGTAAACAAACTGGCAGAGGCAGGATTGCCATGATTTATCGGATGGAGGTCGGTCGAGTTTACTTGCTGAGCAGCTTGGGTGGTTCGGCTTACGGTACAGATTTTCTAGCTCTGCCTGAACTGGCTGTAGTCCCGCTGCCCACAAACCTCAATGTCGGCGAGCTGGAGGGGAAAGGACTCAAGGAACAGGTACAATACATCTTTTCACGGCATCTGTCCGAGGTTGAGACCGAACTCGAACCTTTGTTGAAGGAGAAGGCGCTTCTGGAGAAATCTCTTTCTGACAGCCGACATGAAAAGTACGTGTCCGACGAGCCGCTAAAGATTGGACGGATTGTCGAGACAAGCAGCAAGACAGATCCGCACCGGCCCGATAGCGTCATTCTTGATTTGGATGGTAATAAGCTGGAGTGGAGCTTATCTGAGGCCGGCAAGACAGGTTTCTTGTATTTCGAGAAGGTCGGTTCTGTACGGACGCCGTATTGGGAGTTCGCCCCCTGTGATGCCACCAAGGTCGAGGACTTGGAGGGTAAACCGCTGAAAACCAAGTTCTATAGCATGTACTCCCCGGGACGCGCTGAAGTCGGTTGGGCTGGCGGGCTACAAGCCATCCATGTGTTTTCGGGGAAAGTCCTGTTAGCACGAACCTCCGATGACCTCCGAAAAGTTTTCATCATTCAGATTGTCCAAGATCAAGAACATATGACTGTGAGATACACAACCATTCAAGGCAGATGACGCCAACCAGCCGATTAGCCAAACGCGGACACGAAACCGCGTCGGCTATCTTGAGCTTAGTCCGATTCCTAGTCTTACCGGCCGCTTAATAGACTGATTTTTTGTAGAGGCCGGCGAGGTCTTTGGGGAGCATCTTGCGGACGTCGGCGTATTTGTTGTCGGCCACGGAGGCGTTGGCGGCGTAGCCGAGGATCTCGGCGGCAAAGGCTTGTTCAACGGTCGCGGAGGGTTTGGCTTCGCGGCGCATGACTTGGTAGAAATGTTTCATCATTTCGCCGTCGCCGTTGTAGTGGTTGCGGCCCATGTAATCAAACTTGTATTCCTGCCGGTCGGCATAGGTGCCGTAGCGGGGACAGAAGAGGATGCGGCCGCCGAACTCGGCGCCGAGGTCAACTTCCAGCGCGCCTTCGGTGCCTTGGACTTCGTAGATGCGATGGTTGTAGCTGCGGGGGGAGAAGAACCATTGGATGTAGGTGCCGAAGGTGCCGTTGTTGAAGCGGATGAGGGCGTGCTCGTTGTCATGGGCGTCCACGACGGAGCTGTAGACGCAGAGGTCGCTGGAGTTTTCCAGTTCCCAGACTTTGTAGTTGCCGGCGCGCCAGCGGGTGTTCTGGACGCTTTCGCGGCAGGTGAGGCGTTCGTCGCAATTGCGGCAGCGCAGGCCGGCTGGTTTCTTGCCGCCAAACGCTTGGAGTCCGCCAAACGCGGCGACGGTTTCGGGCCAGGCTTCGAGGAACCAGAGCATGATGTCGAAGTCGTGGGTGGCTTTCTCGATGAAGTTGCCGCCGCTGAGGGCGCGTTGCCGGCGCCAGTTGTGGAACATGCCGTTGCCGTAGTGGCAATGCTGGACAAAGCGCACGGAGCAAACCTTGCCGATGTCGCCGCGTTGAATCATCTTCTTCGCTTCGGTCAGAATCGGCGCGAACCGCATGCAGTGGCCGACGAGGATCGGGGCGTCGTACTTCTTGGCAAAGCGCACGACGTCGCAAATCCGCTTCCATTGGCTGTCCAATGGTTTCTCCAGCAGGAGCGGCACGTGGCTGCCTTGAAAGTCTTTCAGGTTTTCGAGGTGGAACTCGTTGGGGGAGGCGATCATTGCGCCGTCGAGCTTTTCCTTGGCGAGCATTTCCTTCACGGTGCCGTAGCGGCGCGGCTGGAGATCGTAGCGTTTGCAGGCCGTCGCAAAGCGTTCATCCGAGGGTTCGACGCAGGCGACGGGGGCAATCATGCCGCCCAGTGCCGTGTAGCCGATTTGCGCGACCGTGCCGCCGCGACCATCCCAACCAACAACGCCCAAATTCATTTTATCTTTTTTCATAGTTGTACCGGCTCGTTAGATAACGGAAGAGGGGATGGCTGTAAAGTAATAATATCATATAATATCATTGTAGCTTTGCTGGTGGGGAATGGAGCCGGTTGAAAGAGAAGATTGCATTCCGCGAGCGATTCGACTATTGAAAACCCTCTCACTTTCGTCGAGGCGGTAGCTCAGTTGGTAGAGCAACGGACTTTTAATCCGTTGGTCGAGGGTTCGAGTCCCTCCCGCCTCACCATTTCCCAAAATTAACTTTCCGCCACGTCCAAATAATGGTATCTATCTCTCGTGGCGAAAAACACCGACCAACTAAATCGCGAGATCCTTCGGGATGTTCAACGGCGCGTGCCGGCTGACCAGCAGTTGGTCCAAGAAGCGTTCACCACTGACCATGCACAGCCAGTCTACGTGAAGCTCAGCGATATCACGCCGGATACATTTTACTGGTTTGACGAGTTCACTACCTGCGCCTTTCGCGAAGCGGTGCTGGATCGGGCAGCGCGGTCTGGCGGCGGGCGGTTGACGATCAGTTGTTCGGCCTTTGGTGAGTTTCAAGCGCAACAACGCCGGCTCCAGCACATTGCCGGCAAACTTAACGGTATCCGCGTCTTAACGATTGGTGTGCCGGTGCGCGCCGCCGGCAAGGCGCCGCGGCTGGAAACCTTCAATACCAAGGGTGTGCTGGCGAGCTATCGGATTGTTTTGCAGGATGGGAAGTCGGGCTTGCTGTTCATCGGCAAAGAGATTCGCGGCCGCTGCCTCGGACTGTTTACGACGGATGCCGAGGTCATTTCTGAGGTGTCGGACGAGTTGGAAGCCGTGGCGCGTGGGTTGGCCCAGACGTTGCCGGCGTTTGACCGGTTGTGGGTGTTGCACGAGACGACGCAACGGATTGAGCGGGAGTTGACCGAATATTCGCGGCGGATGGAACTGGCGATTGCGCGCGCGCGCCGCCGGCCGGATTTACTGACGCCCGCCCGCTTTGACCGGATTGTCCGCCAATCCATCAATAAACTGGAACAGCTCAAAGAGATTCCGCGCCGGGCACTGCGCACGTTGGGCAAGCATCAGCGGTAGCCGATACCGGTTTACATGAATTTTTTAGCTTACGGTATCCCACTCGGTCGGTATTTCGGCATCAACGTCCGCCTGCACTTCACGTTTTTGATTTACGCGTATTACCGGGTGCAGGAATATCACAGCCCGGTCTTCGGATTGTTCTTCGTCGCCGGCATTTACCTCTGCATCCTGCTCCATGAATTTGGTCACGCGCTCGCAGCACGCTGGTGCGACGGCGAGGCAAATGATATCTTGCTCTGGCCGCTTGGCGGCTTGGCGTTCGTGCGGCCGGCTTGGGATCCAACGGCGCATTTGATCACGACCGTGGCCGGGCCATTCGTGACGTTCGTGCTGTGGCTCACGTTGAAAGCACTGACCAGCTTCGGCATGCCACCAGTGGTGAGATTGTTCTTACACGACTTGAGTGTTTTTAATCTGTATATCCTGCTTTTCAATTTGATCCCGGCCTTTCCGATGGACGGCGGGCGGATTTTGCGCGACGGGCTTTGGCATTGGATGAGCGCGGAAACAGCTACTCGAATCGCGGTCTGGGTCAGTCGCGGCATTGCGATTGCCGCCGCTGTGTTTGCCATCTACGCCGGCGAGTTCTTTTTTCTATTATTTCCAGCGTTCATCTTTATGCAGACAATGCATGAACAGCAGATTGTCGCCATTGAGTCGCGCGGCGCATCTGGCTTTTCCATCCGGGATCGCCTCCGCCGTGGGCGTAAACAACGCGAATTCCGACAAGCCGTCCGGGAGCACATCAAAGTGGCAGAGGCTTTAACGTTTCATCGGTGCGAGACCTGTGGCCTGACTGAATTGACGGCGCCAACGATGGATTTTCGCGTCTGTCCAGATTGTGTCAACGGCCAAGAGTATTGCCGGGAACATCTCGACGCGCACAAGCACGTCTAGCAGCCGGTCAGAGTGTCACGGTCGGCAGCGGATGCAGTTGGTGGGCGACGGCGGTGCGGATGTGCGTCGCACCGACGAGCTTGAGTTTGTCTTCGACAGCGCGCTGCGCCAGTTCCGGCCGGTTGCAGTCACGGCTTAGATGCGCGAGCACGATGTGCTTGAGTTTGGCTGACGCGATTTCACCAATCACGGTGGCTGCATCATCGTTACTTAAATGACCATGCCGGCTCATGATGCGCTGCTTTGTGGCCCATGGTCGAATCGTATCATCCTGCAACATTTTCATGTCGTGGTTGGATTCCAATACGACCATGTCCATGCCACGAATTCGCTCGATGACAAGTTTTGTCGCGTGGCCGAGATCAGTGACGAACGCGACGGCGTGCGCCGCGTCGCGCAAGGTATAGCCAACCGGGTCGCTGGCATCATGCGGGATGCTGAACGGTTCAATGGTGAGGTCGCCAATTTCAAACGCGTTGCCGGTGGTGAACAATCGCCAGGAAATGCGGACGCCATCTTCGGTTTTGACTTCCTCGGCGGTGAGCCGATTGGCGTACACTGGTATCGCTACATTTTTGCCGATGACGGTCAGGGCGGTGGTGTGGTCGGAATGTTCGTGCGTTAATAAAATCGCGTCCATGTCGGCCAAACTGCGCTGAATAACGGCGAGCCGTTGCGTGATTTGCCGGTGACTCAGACCAGCGTCCACGAGCACAGCGGTTCGTTCGGTTTCGATGAGCGTGCAGTTACCGGCACTGCCACTGCCAAGAATTGTGACTTGAATCCCCACGCGCGTACTGTACATGAAGCCGCGCCGGTCTCAAGCGGCAATCATTCGCCCTTTACTTGCCGGCCACGGTGAATATGATAACACTACAAGTACACGCATGTCGCAGCATCCCGGATTACAACAAGTTCAACGATTGTCGTTGCAGCAGACCCTGTCGCCGCAATTGCAGCAGAGCCTGCATTTGCTTCAGGTGCCGGCACTGGAGTTGAACCAGCTTGTTCATGAAGAATTGCAGCAGAACCCATTGCTGGAGGAGTTGCCGAAGGATGAAGCGCCGCGTTTGGAAGGCGAAGACGGCGCCAAAGCCAGTACCGGCGATACGGATTTTGACAAAGAGTTTGAGACGCTCGCCAAGCTTGATGATGATTGGCGCGAGGATTACCGGCGGACCAACACTGTGCGCCGCCGCTCAGCGGAACAGGAAGAACAACGCCAGCATTTTTTCGATTCCATTGTCCAACCGGAATCACTCCAGCAGCATTTACTTTCGCAACTGGACTTGACCGGTGACGAACGCAAGGTCGCGGAGTACATCATCGGCAGCATCAATGACGCCGGCTACTTGCCAACGCCGATCGAAGAATTATCCATCAGCGCCGGCATTCCGCTGGAGCAATTACAACACGCGCTCGAATTGGTGCAGACATTTCATCCGGTCGGTGTCGGCGCGCGAAATCTCCGCGAGTGCCTGCTGATCCAACTGCACCGGCTCGGTATGACCGCTTCCATTGAAGCGAAGATTGTCAGCGAATACCTGGATGAGCTTGGCCGCAAACACTACCCGGAGATTGCGCGATTGCTCGACCTGACTGTCGACCAGGTGCAGGCCATCGCTGATTTCATCGCGACGCTGGAGCCGAAACCGGGGCGGATGTTCAGTGCCGACCAACAGCAATACGTTGCGGCGGATGTCACCGTTCAGACCGATGAGGATGGCTACACCATCTTATTAAACGACGAACAAATCCCGCACCTCCGCATCAGCGATGCCTACAAGGAAATGATGGCCGGGAGTGAGAAGACTGCCGAAGTGAGAAAATACATCCGCGAGAAAATCAACGCCGGCAAGTTCCTCATCAACAGCATTCAACAGCGCCAGCAAACCATCGCCAACATCGCCCGCGTCATCGTCGACCGGCAACTCGAATTCCTCGACAAAGGCATCGCGCACCTTAAACCGTTGACGATGGCCGAAGTCGCCAAGGTTGTTGGCGTCCACGAAACAACCGTCAGCCGCGCTGTCGCCAATAAATACATCCAGACCCCTCAAGGTTTGTTTGAGATGCGGTATTTCTTCACGTCGGGTTTCGCCACTGCTTCCGGCGGCACACTCAGCAATACCAGTGTCAAAGACCAACTCGCCCAACTTGTCGCCCGCGAAAACCCAAATCAACCGTTTTCAGACCAGGAGTTAGTTGCAATGCTGAATGAGAAGGGGATTCCGATTGCCCGGCGCACCATCGCCAAATACCGGGGCGAACTTAATATCCTGCCGTCCAACCTGCGCAGGAAATTCTAGCCGGGCGGCTTCTTACCGGGCTTCGGCTCAACAACTGGCATTCCAAGTTTGTCAGCGATTTCGTGGAACTCTTCCCGCCCGACAGAGTCAAGCGTCTTGCCGCGCCGCTTAAGGTGCTCATTTAGCTTGATCGCTTTCTCCTGCATCACACCGTGCGTTTCCTCGCTGCCGCCGACCAATCGGAAATTATCGCCGGCAGTCACGCGGGTATGACCGTCCTTGTTGTCGAGGCCGACGCCAAACAACATCTTTTTTCGTTTTGATTTGCCGCTCTTACTTGTCATTGCCGGGAAGTATCAAACCGTTTGCTCAACGCAATTCGACTGCCGGCAAGAAATGGCGGGTTGCCGCGTCGTCATATGAAAACAGCGCGAAACCTGCCAGTCCAAGTTGCCGGCACAAATCCACTTGACGGCGAAGCTCGTCTGGACTTTGGAATTTCCATTCTGCCAGCCCCATTACCACCCGGTCACGCGGCGCGAACTTCAACACGCTCCGGCACCGCGCTTCAAAATCGCGGGCGTCGGTTGTGTAATTCATCGGGCAAATTGCATCTACATATCCACGGTCAAGCCAGAGTTTCCAGTCTTGCGCCTTTTCCTCTCGTGCCCGCTCCAGCGCCGGGAACACTGCTGCCGTGATTTTGATTCCCGGTCGCGCTTGCCGCGCCGCTGCGCTTAGTTGCCGGGCCCAATCGTTGATCACCGTCTGCCGCCAGTCATTGAACCGCTTTGTTGATTCCCCGCCAAGTACGTCGGCTGGCCAATGGCGGACCGGTCTGCCGAGCGCGTGCTCGAAGTCAGCCCGGCAATGTTTGCAGAAACAACTCGGCTCCTCGTTGTACCGAAGATAATCAAACTGCATACCGTCCACCGGATATCGCCGCACCACCTCCGCCACCTCTGCCAGTGCTGCGTCGCGGTTAGCCGGCTGCGATGGGCAAATCCAATACGAGCCGCTTTGCATAATTGGTTTGCCGTCTGCGCCGCGCATCACCCGCTCAGACTTTAGCAACTTATGTTGGAATTCCGCTGGCGAACGAAACGAAAACATCACCACCATTTTTGCTTGCACCGCAATCCCACGCCGGTGTGCCAATTCAATTCCCTGAGCGACTGGATCGCTGTTCAGCTTGCCGGTGATGCTCGGCAAAGCTTGGCTCGCCGGATACAATGCGGCGCCGGCCGACGCGAGATTGACATACATCGTGTTGAACCCGTCGCGTTGTAATTCACGGGTGGCAGTGTCCCAATCCAATCTGGTCGTATCGCTGACCCAAACGGCGCGGACTTCGGTGACTACAGGTTTGACGACCGGGCGTGGTGGGATGACCGGCGCCGGTTTTACCGGCGGCCGTGGGCTTGCGCACGAGAGCGCAAATAGACACAGCAGCACCGGTAACGTGAAACGCAAATTTTGCATGGCCATCTTCTACACGCGGCATGCAAGGTTGCCAAACGAAATGTTTGTTGTTAATAACTGACCGGCATGATTCGCAAACTCACCATTTTAGGTCCGGGATTGCTTGGTGGCTCAATTGGCATGGCAGCCCGGCAGCGCAAGGTGGCCGGTAAGGTTGCTATTTGGGCGCGCCGGCCCGAAGCCGCCGACCAAGCGTTCACGCTTGGTGCCGCCGACGAAGCCAGTAGTGATCTGCGCCGTGCTGTAGCTGACGCGGATTTGATTGTTTTGGCGACGCCAATCGGCGCTATGCAAACGCTGGCCGGTCAGATTGCGCCATTGGTGTCTCCGGCATGTGTGGTGACGGATGTTGGCAGTGTGAAATATCCAATTGTCACTGCGCTAAGCGCGTTGTTTCCAAAATTTGTCGGGTCGCATCCGATGGCCGGTTCGGAGCAATCCGGCATTGAAGCCGCCCGGCGCGATCTGTTCGACAACGCCGCCTGCATCGTTACGCCGATGGCCGAAACGGACAAAACGGCGTTGCAGATGGTGCATGATTTTTGGAAGAGCCTCGGTTGTCAGGTGCGAACCTTGCCGCCGGTGCAACACGACGAGATTGTCGCGCGTATCAGCCACTTGCCGCACATCGTTGCTGCTGCGGTCGTCAATGTCGTCTGCAATGACGGGGCGCATCCACTAAATTTTGTTGGTCCCGGGTTTAAGGATTTTAGTCGAATCGCGAGCGGTCCGCCGGAGATGTGGACGGAAATCTGTCAGCAGAACCGGCAGGAGATTGGCCGTGCGCTGGAGGCGTTGATCGAGGAGCTCGGCAAGTTGCGCACCGCGCTGACAAACAACGATGGCGTGGAATTAAAAACGATGCTCAAGCGGGCGAAGCATTACCGTGATGAATTGAGGTTCCGAGTATGAGCGCACCTGTTATCGTCGCGGTGGACGGGCCGTCGGCGAGCGGCAAGAGCACGATTTCGCGGATGGTGGCGCAACGACTTGGTTGCAACTACGTGGACTCCGGCGCGATGTACCGGGCGGTGACTTGGAAAGCGCTGGAGGAACAACTTGATCCCGGTAATGCCGCGCAAATCGTCGCCTTGGTGGAGCGGATCAAAATTGATTTCAAGATCGTTACCGGCGAAGCGCGGATGTTGATTGATAACATTTTTCCCGGCGACGCAATCCGCGCACCACGCGTGGCGGAAAAAGTCAGTCTTGTGGCGGCCATTCCTGAAGTGCGGCGCGTCTTGGTCGCGCAACAGCGGTCGCTCACGCGTTTCGGCGGCTTGGTGATGGAAGGACGCGACATTGGTTCAGTTGTGTTCCCGGACACGCCGCACAAATTTTACATTGATGCCAATGCCAGTGAGCGCGCCAAGCGCCGGCAACAGGATTTCGCAGCGATGAAGATTGAAACCAGTACTGCCGGCGTGGCACAAGCATTGGCTCAACGCGACAAACTCGACTCGTCGCGGGCGGTTGCACCATTGCAGGTCGCGCCGGGTGCAACGGTTGTGGATAACTCGACAAATACGCCAGAGCAAACAGTCAAAATCATCCTCGACATCATTGCGCAACAACAACGTCATCCCCGGCGCGGTGCGCAATTTATCGCATGAACGAGGGCACGCTTTGGTATCGGGGTTGTCGGTCGATTTACCGGTTGTATTACCGGCTCTATCATCGCGGCCGGGTTGTCAACCGGGAACGCTTACCGGATGAAGGCGGTATGATTCTGGCTGCGAACCACGTTAGTTTTCTCGACCCGCCGTTGTTGGGTGCGGCGTGCCGGCGCGAGGCGTTTTATATGGCGCGCGATACATTATTCCGGAATCCGCTGGCCGGTTGGCTGCTGCGGAGTTGGAATTGCGTGCCGATCAAACGCGAAGGCGGCGACATCGCGGCATTGCGGACGGCGTTGCGGATGCTGGGCGAGGGGAAGGCAGTGTTGATGTTCCCCGAAGGCACACGCAGCAAGGACGGCCAACTTCAAGAAGGCCGCGCCGGTATCGGCATGATTGTGGCCAAGTCAAAAGTACCGGTTGTGCCGATGCGGATTTATGGAACCAACCACGCTTTGCCGCGCGGTGCAACGCTCCCGCGCCCGGCGCAACTCACGATTCGATTTGGCGAACCGTTCACTTATCCGTTGCCGGCAAATGTGGACGAATTGCGCGGCGATGCGGCAAAGGCGTTATTTCTGGACATCAGCCGGGAAATCATGAAACGCATTGCTGCTTTGTAATTTCGACCGCATCAGCCCGCTTTCTACTCGACAACGACGGTATTACCAGTTAGTGATTTCCACATGCAGAAAAAGGCGCTTGGTAGAGGATTGGACGCGTTAATCGGTGGGGGCATCGGTACGCCAGTTGCGGTGCAAACATCACCCGTTATGAAGCCGGCAATGCCGGCCCCAATGTCGGCCACGCCGGCAACCGGGCCGCAGCAGCTCAATATCAACGTCATTGTGCGCAACCGGTTTCAACCGCGTGCGGAATTCGATCCCGAACATTTGAAGGAACTCGCCGCCTCGATCAAGCAACGCGGCGTGATGCAGCCGCTGTTGGTGCGACCGCGGGATGGCGGACGGTTTGAGTTGATTGCCGGTGAACGACGGTGGCGCGCAGCCAAGGAAGCCGGGTTGACGACAGTGCCGGTGATTGTCCGGCAAGCTACGGATGAGGAATCGCTCGAACTGGCACTGATCGAGAACATCCAACGCGAAGACCTTAACCCTGTCGAAGAAGCACGCGCTTACGAACAATTGGCGACGGTATTCAAACTAACGCAGGAGCAAATTTCCGACAAAGTTGGCCGCAGCCGGGCAGCAGTGGCGAATGCGTTGCGGTTGCTGGCATTGCCGGCGGAAGTGCTGGCGTGGGTTGGCAATGGCCAACTCAGCGTCGGGCACGCAAAAGTAATTTTGGGGTTGTCGATTGCTGAGGAACAACGGCTTGTTGCGGAGCGTGTGCTGAAACGCGGTTTGACCGTGCGCGATACGGAACAACTCGTCGAACAACTCAAAAAGACGACGTCGCCTGGAACTCGCATAGTTGCCGGCACGATCAAGACATCAGACATTCTGGCCATCGAAGAACGGTTGCAGCAGAAGTTGGGCACAGCAGTCAGCGTGCGGCATGGCAAGAAAAAGGGTAAGATCGAAATCTCGTACTACGGCAACGACGACTTGTCCCGATTGCTTGGTATTTTCGGGATTGATAATCTCTGACCTTTGTCGTGCGACTCGCAACGGCAGAACAATGTTAACCAAATTCATTTTATCGCTCAGCATGGCTGGCTTGTTGGCAAGCTGCACACCGAAGATGCCCACCGAAGTGGATTGGCATTCCTTCGACGGCAAACGCGCCTTCAACCACGTACAGACACTCGTCAATATTGGCCCGCGGTATGCCGGCAGTCCGCAGTTGACGAAAACTTCGTCGTACATCATGTCGCAACTAGAAGAAGCCGGTCTTGAGGCGCAGGAACAGGTCTTTGTTGCCGGCTCACCGCGTGGGCCCATTCAATTCCGCAATGTGATCGGCAAAACGCCGCACAGCACTGGCGGCAAGGGGCAGGTGATTGTTATCGCCTCACACTTTGACACGAAATATTTACCGGCCATCAACTTTGTCGGCGCGAATGACGGTGGTTCCAGCACCGGCGCGTTGCTGGAACTGGCGCGGTGTGCGGCGATGATGCCCGACGTTTGGTTTGTGTTTTTTGACGGCGAAGAAGCCATCCAAGAGTATTCCGACAGCGACGGCTTGATCGGTAGCAAGTTTTTTGTCGAGCAGCTCAAAGCCGACAAGCGCGTGGACTCAATCAAAGCCGTCATCCTGCTCGACATGGTTGGCGACGCTAATCTCAACATCACCTTGCCGGCTAACAGCACTGCCAAGCTGGTCGAGGAAGTTTTTGCGGCATCGCGGGATGTTGGCTACCGTGATTACTTCGCGCTCGCCAAGGGCGACATTCTCGACGATCACACGCCATTCATGCGTGCCGGTATCCCGGCAGTGGATCTGATTGATTTTGAATACGGCAGCGCGCCCGGCAAAAACGATTACTGGCACACCGACAAGGACACGCTAGATAAACTTAGTCCGCACAGCCTTGAAATCGTCGGCCAGACCACACTGCGGCTGCTCTGTCGGCTGCGTGCGAATCCGGTTATCCGGTAATCCGCTTCGCGCGAAAGAATTCCTGAAGGAGTTGTCGGGCTGCCGCTTCCTGAACCCCGGCACGCACCTCGACTTTATGGTTCAAGCCGCCTTGACCGGTAATGTCAAAGACCGATCCCGCGCCGCCGCTTTTGGGGTCCGCAACGCCAAAGACCACACGCTTGATTCGCGATAACACAATCGCCCCGGCGCACATCGGGCACGGTTCCTTGGTGACAAAGAGTGTTGCCCCTTCAAGTCGCCAATCGCCAAGCGCGTGTGCGGCTTGCGTGAGCGCGAGGATTTCTGCATGGGCGGTTGCGTCCTTGAGCAGTTCGACTTGGTTAAATGCGCGCGCAATGACACGATTCTCGCGGACGATCACCGCGCCAATCGGTACTTCATCGGCGTCAAATGCGAGTCGGGCTTGCCGGAGCGCATCGCCCATGAAATGCTCATCGCTGGTCAGATCAATTACCGGAGTCAACTCAATCATGCCAGCAAAGTACCCGGCCCAACGGGTGGCGGCAAGTGGATAAGTGGGGCAGGGGAAAAACGTTCCAAGGCTTCATAAACGTCGAGATGATTTGATGGGGAGACGTTTCGATGACCCTTCGGTCGAACTCAGGGCTAAAGGCTCACCAACATGACAAAATAAGAAAGCCTGTCACCCCGAGTATATCGAGGGGTCTGCGTGCCCGCGTCTCGTCGAACTCGATTCCTTCCGTCTGGGGAAACGACGAGATGCCTCGACATGCTCGGCATGACAAATTCTTTTCTTATTCTGTCACACTGAGCTTGTCGAAGTGTCTCTTTACGGAATGGGTGTCGCGCCGTTGTTGCTGAGCATCGCGGCCAACCGGTCACCCATCTCCGCCAACGTTGCCGGCGGCGTCCCGTTCCAATTGCCGGGATTGGCGGGCGAATAGGCCGTGATGGACGCGGGGTCAATCCACCCGGGAAACACACCCGTCCCATTCTGCCAGCCGGGCACGGCGGAAAGGATTTGGCCTGCCGTCCCAATCGGCAGCCGCGCGTTCATCACCGCACCGGGCGAACTATCCGACCACATGGTATAAACCATATCCCCCGGCGCATTGGTGGACATGGGATTGACAAGATACTTGGCATCATTGACGAGCGCGCTGACATTGCTCCCCGGCTGGACGGCGTTATCAAGCTTCGCCTTGTCGCCGGGCACAAGCTGCGCGGCTTCGCTGGCTTGAAAGACCGGATCAGTTTCCGGGTTCGTGCCGCCGGGCGGACCTTGTGGCCCGGGCGGGCCTTGCGGCCCGGCGGGGATGGCTGCGATTAAGGCGGGCAAGCCATCCAGCGTGGCTTTGTCGCCGGGCTGAAACTTTGCGGCTTCGCTGGCGGAGTAGATGGGATCGGTCTCATGACCGGCGTGTTCGGCGAGAATTTGGGCATCAATGGGGCCGGGCAGGTTGCGTGGTGTTTTAGTTTTTGCCATGATTGATTCTCCAGTACGACGTTTCGACGGTTGTTAGTTGGGGCCGGCCGGCGTTCGCGCGGACCCGCCGACCGGCGGGTTGAAGGTTTACGGTGTTTTGGCCTTCGTGGACTTGCGCGTGAGACCGGTCTGGCGTTCGCTCTTGCGAATGTAGCCCATGTCTTCGTACAAGTTGCTGTCATCGCCGAAGTCGGGGTCACCGACCACGCCTTTGACGACTTTCTGCACGAGCGGCAGGCTGACGGCGTCGGCGCCGTTGCGACCGTTCAGCGCATTGGTCATGGAGAGATCCAAGTTTGCCAAGACTGCCCGCGTGTCGAACGAGGGCTGGACTTGGGTCTTGAACTGCGCGAGGGTCACACCGCCGAATGTTTTCGTATCGGGGATCACCTGATCGTTGATGGCTTTTTGCCAACCATTGATGACTCCGTTGATGCTCACAATGTTTGCTTCTGGGTTCATGCTCTTTCACCTGCCTCTCCGTCCCAGTCTAGGACTCCCATCTTAGCGGAACATCGGACAAAGTTGGAGATTTGCAACAAATTTTCGCTGGCAAACGCACGAATCATGACCGGTCATGCGCAGGCTTGGAGTTCAAGCGGGCAAATGATGACCGCAAACGTGCACAGGATGACCGCAAACGCGCGCGTTCAAGGCGCAAACGTTGACGCATAAAGCCCAAACGCGAACGTTACCGCCACAAACATGCGCGTTCATGCCGCAAACATGGACAGATAAAGGGCAAACGTGAACGTCTAAAGGGCAAACGCGCCCGTTTCGACGCCAACTTGGCACACCTCAACGCCAATTTCAGCAAAAACAGGCCTGTTTCCGCAAGATTTGCGTCGAGCGCGAAACGTTTTGGCGAGTGCTTGGCGAGGACGCGGCGTCAGGCGCGGACTCGGCGGGGCGGTCAGCGCGGGGGCGCTGGTGGCGGGCAAATCCAACTGAACAACTTGTTGCCGCCGCGAAGCAAATACACTCCGCCGCCCACGGAAATGATTAACTGAATGAGATCCGTCAACAACTTGCAGACTACGGATCGAAACATTATGCCTTGCGAGTATGCCAAGCTCTCGCTGTTGCGGAGGGCCGCGATTGATGGTGAGCCGCCCGAGAAGCTTTGCCAGTAACTGCAAGCGTTATACACTGAACCAACGAGTGCCGGAATCGCCAGCAGCGCATGCACGAGCAGGAAGATGCCAAAGACCCGAATCGCTACCCAAATGCAGTCCCGTTTGTCCATAGTTTGTTCCTTATCTTTCGTCTCGTCGATTGTGAGGCACCCGCGCCGCCACGTCAACTCGCTTCAGGTGCGGCGTGGGCTGGGTTATTGAAGCGCAAGGAGCTTGTCTTTGCTCAATGGGGAAATCGTCGTCGTAAATCCCGCCGCTTCGGCCAGCTTTTGTGCGAGTTGGGCCACCTCACCGCTGTCGTCCCGTTGGAAGAGCGTGATTTGATGCTTCGTTGGGTCTAATCTTTTGAGAATCGTTTGCAAGGCACCGGTCGGTTCAGCGAGATTCGCCACAGTCTGACCATGCACGCCTTCGCGCGGCCTGAGGCGGAGCATCCCGACGCGGGCAAATACCGGGTCAATTGTGTAATTGGCGTCGCTGACGGTATTGGTTGGCGGACTTCCTGGCTCGCGATTGCCGGCCAGCATCTGGGCGTATTGCGCAGTCAGCACGGTTTTGTCGGCATAGAACAATTCATTCCCGCGACACTCAAAGATGGCTTGCACTCGGTGCGCAGTCGCGGCGCTGGCGGCCCGTGGCACTGGTTGATAGACCGGTATTTTCACATCATCTTCCGGTGAGACCATGAAGGTGAGAGCTTCATGGTTTTCTTGCGCATGTCGAGCGGCTGGCACCCGGAAGACGACAACCTTGATCGAGTCGCCGGCCTTTAGGTTGGAATTGGCCCGCATATCGCTCACGACCACTTCCTGATTATTCCACATGATCACGTAGGCGCGAAAGGCTGCCGTCCCATCATTGACTGCATAAGCCTTCTCGACCTTTGCCACGAACTGGGTCGTCGTCAAACCGTGGGCGTAAGCTTTTAGCTTGGCAGTTTCATTCGACATCGCGGAGTTAATGTCAGCATCCGCCCAAAGTGTGGTCGCGACCAGCAGCACGCTGAGTAAGATTGGCAGTTTCATGATTGTCCTTCAATCCTTGGCATCATAACCAGCCGGCTTCGCGGCATCAGGCGCGGACGCGGCGGGCGGCGAGGAGGCGTTCCATGTGTTTGGCGAGGATGTCGGCTTCGAGGTTCACGCGTTGGCCGACGCGGCGGGTCCGGAGGTTCGTGATCGCGCGGGTGTGGGGGATGATCCAGATGCGGAGCCAGTCGCGGCCGACGCTCGCGACGGTGAGGCTGATGCCATCCACGGCAATCGAGCCTTTCGCGACAATGTATTTGCGCAGCCCGACGGGGACGGTCACTTCCAAGACGTAATCCTTGCCCACTTGTTCCCAGCGGCGGACGACGCCGGTGGCGTCCACGTGGCCTTGCACGAAATGTCCGTCCAGCCGGCCATCGGCGCGCAAGGGCCGTTCGAGGTTCACGAGCGAGCCGGTCTGAAGTTCGCCGAAGTTGGTGCAGCGGAGGGTCTCGTTCAAGACATCGAACGCCGCGAGGGGGCCGCGTTTCTTGACGACGGTGAGGCACGCGCCGTTGACGGCGATGCTGTTGCCGGCGCGGAGGGTTTTGCCGCTCGTGCCGGTGCGGACGGTGAGTTCGGTGGACTTTTTGCCGGGGCGGATGCGGACAACCACGCCGGGCTCTTCAACAATGCCAGTAAACATGATGGCAGTTTACCGGCTTGTGACGCCGGTGAAAAGCATTTCCGTGCGACCGATGCGCCGCCAGTGGCCGGTCACGTTCACCGCGCCCTGCATCGTGGCCGCGTGGCCGATAAGTTTGGGCGCAAAGAAGAAGGCGACTTGCGCCACCAGCCCGGCGGCGAAGAACGCGCTGAGAAGTTCGTGGCCGCCTTCGACAAGGAGGCTGGTGATCTCCATGCGCCCGAGCTTCGCGAGCATTACCGGCAGATTCACGTGTTGATTTGTGGCCGGCAAGACGAGCACGGTGACATTGCGCAAGGCTAAGTCGCGTTGCCACGCGGCAGGTGCGCGGGCGGTGGTGCAGACGATGGTGCGGTGGCGGTGAGCGTCGTTGAACAAGTTGGCGGTGCTTGGGCAGCGGCCACGAGAGTCCACCACGATGCGCCATGGTTGCCGGCCACGGACGCCATGGCGAAGGGTGAGGCTGGGATTGTCGGCCAGCACGGTGCCGGCGCCGACCATGACGGCATCAGCGTGGGCGCGGAGCTGGTGCGCTTCGCGGCGGGCGGCGGCGCTGGTGATCCATTTGGAGTCACCGGTGCGCGTTGACATCTGGCCGTCGAGACTGAGCGCGGCTTTGGCGGTGACGAGCGGCTTGCCGGTGGTGATCCATTCATTGAACGCGGCATTCAAGCGGGTGGCTTCGTCCGCGAGCAGGCCAGCTTCGCAGCGAATGCCCGCGCGCCGCAGAACCGCGAGGCCGCGTCCGTTGTGCTTGGGGTTCGGATCGCGCGCGGCGACGACAACGCGGCGGACACCGGCGGCAATGATGGCGGCGGTGCAGGGCGGCGTGCGTCCGTGCGTGCAACATGGTTCCAGCGTGACGTACAATGTCGCGCCCCGGGCGGGAGTGTTGGTCAGCGCGAAGATTTCCGCGTGCGGGCCGCCGGCTTGTTTGTGCCAGCCTTGGCCGATGATCTTGCCGCCGCGCACTAACACGGCGCCGACGACGGGGTTCGGGCTGGTCCGGCCCAGGCCGCGCCGCGCCAGGCGCAGTGCGTGCTGCATGAACCGTTCATCCTGTGGGCTGAACTTCATTGGTGAGAGAATACCGGCACGCGACGGGGAGCGCAAGCGCCCAATCGGTCACGATTCCGCGTTGAGCAGGGCGCGGCAGTGGCTGATGTAGCGCGGGAAGGCGACTTCGGGTTCGGCCAGGGTCGCGTCCCATTTCTTTTCCCATTCAAACGAGAGGTAGCCGGTGTAGTTGATGAAGCGAAGGAGCCACACGGCGTGGGCCAGATCCACTTCGCCTTCGCCCGGCAGGACGTTTTTGATTTTCCCGTCGATGCGCTTGGTGTCTTTGAGATGCACGTGAAAGATGTGGTTGCGGATGGCGACAAAGGATTGGTCCAGCGGCTCGGTGTGGTAACAGTTCGCGACATCCCAGCACGCGCCGAGCATGGGCGAGCCAACGCCGTCAATCACGGCGCGGAGGTTGGCGGCCTTGGTCCAGGAATCGTGGGTTTCGAAGGCGAGCTTGACGCCGAAGGCTTCGGCGCGGGGCGCGACGCGTTTGAGTGCGCTGACCACCCGCGCAATGTTGCCGGCTTGGTCGGTTTGCGCGGACCAATTGCCGCCAAAGACGCGGACACAGGGACAGGCGAGGTCGCGCGCGAGGTCGAGATATTGAATTGCGGTGGCGACGTTCTGGTCTTGCTTGGCCGGGTCGTCATTTGTGAAACAAGTGTAGCCCATGATGCAGCCGATCTCGACGCCTGCGGTCGCGAAGAGCTGCTTGATGCGCGGGCGATTGGCGGGAGGCTCGGCGGGGCCGACGTGTTCATTGTTCGCGCCGCGCAATTCGACGCCGTCGTAGCCGAGCGCGCGGGCATTGGTGGCGATTTGGTCGAGGGTCCAAGCCGGGCAACCGAGTGTGGCAAAAGATAGTTTCATAGTGTGTTGGGTTGCGGTGATTCTAATCGAAGCCGGCGCGATGCCGAGCTTTTTTCTTGAGCGGCGGGCTGGGTACGGTGATAATGTACCTGACATGGAATCCATCGGCGAAACGTTGCGGGCGGCACGGCACACCAAGAACGTGACATTGGGCGATGTGTCCCGCATCACCAAGATCAAACTCGATACATTGGAAAAACTTGAAGCGGATGATTTCGCCGGGTTGGCCGCGCCGATGTACACAAAGAGCTTCCTGAAGATGTATGCGGACTATCTCGGCATCGACAGCGCGGCAATGGTCGAGGCGTACTTGAAGAGCCAGGGCGGCTTGCGCCGGCAAGGGCTGCAACTGGAGACGGAGGCGACGTTGCGGGCGCGCCGGGCGATGGAATTGCAGTTGCCGATGGCGCTGGTGATTCGCGGGGTGGCGGTGGCGACCGTGTTGGCGGTGATTGGAGTCATCGGCTATCAGTTGTGGACGCATCGGCAGACGTTTGCGGTGCCGGCGACCAAACCTGCGGTCTTGCCGGTGGCGGACTTCGAAGCGTATTACCAGCCGAAAACCAAGCCGGCGCCGGCAGTTCTCGAAGCGCCCGCGAAGTGAAGTCACGCGCTCCCATTAAAATCGGGCTGGTCAGCCTCGGTTGCGCCAAGAACCTCGTGGACAGCGAAGTCATGCTCGGCACGCTCGCGCGCGACGGGATGATCCTGACTGACAATGCCGAAGAGGCCGATGTATTGATCGTTAATACCTGCGGGTTCATCAACAAGGCCAAGCAGGAATCCATTGATACGATTCTCAAGCTGAACCAGCTCCGTGAAACCGGCAAGTGCCGGGCATTGATCATGGCTGGCTGCCTGACGCAGCGATATCCGCAGGAGTTGCGCCGCGATTTGCCCGAAGTTGACGCCATTGTCGGTCTGAACGAGGTGCCACGCATCGCTGCGATTGTGCGGGAGATTTTGGAGAAGCGCGCGCCGGCAGTTTATTGGTCGGGACCGGCGAAGTACGTGCCCGATTTCTCCGCGCCCCGGGTGCGCTTGACGCCGAAGCATACTGCGTACGTGAAGATTGCCGAAGGCTGCGACCATCCGTGCGCGTTCTGCAGCATCCCGCGCATCCGCGGCAAGTATCGCAGCCGGCCTGTGGCGGATGTGATCGCCGAAATCCGCGCGTTGGTGGCGGATGGTTGTCGGGAGATCAACCTCATCTCGCAAGACACGACATTTTACGGACGCGACTTGAATGATGGGCAGGGATTGTTGTGCGAGTTGTTACGACAAGCGCAGGCGATCCCTGGCGATTTCTGGCTGCGGTTGCTTTACACGCACCCGGCGCATTGGACGGATGAACTCATCGCGACCATTGCCGCCTGCGACAAGATTTGCCGGTATGTGGACATGCCGCTCCAGCACATCAACGACACGATGCTGGCGGCGATGAAGCGCGAGACGAGCGGGCAGTTCATCCGCGATTTGGTGGGACGGATTCGGGCAGGCGTGCCCGGCATTGTATTGCGAACGGCGTTCATTGTCGGCTTTCCCGGCGAGACGGAGGCGCAATTTGAGGAATTGCTGGAGTTCATCGCGGCGGCGAAGTTTGAGCGGCTTGGCATCTTTGCGTATTCGCAGGAAGACCACACGGCGGCCGGTAATCTCGCGGCGCAGGTGCCAGAGAAGGTGAAGACATCCCGGCGGAGCAAGGCGATGACGCTGCAACAGAAAGTCTCACGGCAAGTGCAACGCGGGTTTGTCGGCCAGACATTGCGCGTGCTCGTTGAGAAGCAAACCAAGACCGGCTGGCAAGGCCGCTCCCATGCGGATGCGCCGGAGATTGACGGAATGGTTACCGGCATGGAGAATGTCCGCAGCGGGGAGTTTGCAGAGATTCAAATCACGGGGTCAACCAGCTACGATCTGAAAGGGAGAATTCATCATGGCGCGAAAATTTAAAGTCGGCATCATCGGCGCGGGCGGCATTGCATCGTGGGCGCATCTGCCCGGTTGGAAGAGCATCGCAGACGTGGAAGTCGTCGCCATTGCGGACATTGACGAGGCGCGCGCGCAATCGGTCGCGAAGGCCAACGGCATTACGCACGCGTTCAAGGATTACCGCGATCTGGTCAAGCTGGAGTTGGATGCGGTGGATGTCTGCACGCCGAACCGGGTCCACACGCCCGCCGTGCTGGCCGCACTCAACGCCGGCAAACATGTGCTTTGTGAGAAGCCGCTGGCGGTCACGACCAAGGAAGTCCGGCAAATGGGACAACTGGCTGACCGAAAGAAACTCAAATTGATGACGGCGCAGCACCAGCGTTACACCAACTCGGCGCGCGCGATCAAAGGCTGGGCGAATGCCGGCGGGCTGGGCGAGGTTTATCACGCGCGCGTGCGGGCGATGCGCCGCGCGTTGCTGCCGGTCGCACCGGGATTCATCGATAACAAACTTTCCGGCGGCGGTCCGTGCATGGACATTGGCGTCCACGCACTCGACCTGTGCATGTGGTTGATGGATTGCCCGAAGCCGGTGCGGGTGACCGGCACGGCCAAAGTTAACTTTGCCAAAGGCCACAAGATTCCCGGCATGTGGGGCGAGTGGGACCGGAAATTGTTCAGCGTCGAAGACTTTGCCGCCGGGTTTGTCCACTTCGACAACGGCGCGACAATGACGCTCGAAGCGGCGTTCCTCGGGCACCAGCCGGAGACTGAAGACATGAGCTGCCAGGTGTTCGGGATGAATGGCGGCGTGAAATGGCCGAGCGCCGAGTTTGCTACCGTGACCGGCGGCACCTTTGTGCAAGGCACGTTGACCGCGGCGCGCAATGTTGAGAAGCCGCACACCGAGGAACTCAAGGCGTTTTTTGAATGCGTGGTGGACCGCAAGCCGTCACCGGTGCCGTGGACGGAAACGATCCGGGTCATCGCCATTCTCGAAGGCATTTACGCCGCCCAGCAGCGAGGCCGCGAAGTGGTCATCAAGCTCTAAGGCAATATGCGCGCAAAACCACTGTTAAGTTTGGTGACGGTGCTGTTGGCGGGCTGTGCGACCGGGTTGGACCGGCTGGAAACGGCGACGCCGACATTGTCGTCGGGCCAACGCGATGCGCTGTTTCAGAACGCGAAGTCGCCGGCGGAGTTGGGCTTGCCGGAGCGGTTCAGTCCCAACGTCGCCGTAGGTGGGGTGGTCAGTCCGAACAAGGTCACCGCCCCGCTTTGCGCGGTGCCGACTCATCAACCGCGCGAAGCCGGCGGTCAGTTTGGTGTGCCGGTCATCCTCGCCACCGTCAACGGCAAGGCTGGCGTGCGAATCCTGCTCGACAGCGGCAGCAACCGGAATCTGTTTGGCTATTCGCTCGCCCACGACCTCGGCGTGAATGTGGTGGCCGGCTTGGATCCAGTCACGAGCAGCGGCATCGGCGGATCAGTGGATAACTTTATCGGGGTGGCCCGCAGCATCAAGGTGGATTCGTTGGAATTGCAGCGGGTCCTCGCGCTGATTGGACCGGACACGCAGGTTTTGAATGTCACCCACGGTTTTTGGAACAATCCGCAGGCGATGATCCTCGGGATGAGTACGCTGCGGATGCTCTCGTATGTTTCGATTGACGCGCCAAACGGCATGGTCACGTTCGCGCCGCGCCGCGAAGGCGCCTACCATGCCCAATCATCATCAATCTTTACCACTGCAATTCCGCTGCAATGGGTTAACGGACTGCCGATGATTGAGACGATAATTGATGGGCGAACGATACCGTGCTACGTCGATACCGGCGGCGATTACGGTTTGCTGATACCACGCAAATTAGCCAACGAACTGGGTTACTGGAAGCCGGGCCACGAAAATGTCGGTATTTCAAAAGGTGTGGGCGGTGCATCGTTGTCGGCAACTTACAACGTCCACGAAGCCAAGATTGGTCAGGCCACATTTGTCAGCTTCCCGGCTCGCACGCAAGTGACTGGTCCCGACGCAGCTGGTGGAAATGTATTACTCGGCAACATCTGCCTGCGCCGGTTGCGCGTGACGTTTGATTTCCTTAACGGGCAGTTGTGGTTGGAACGGTGAGCCGGCAACTGCGAGTGTGCGTCGGCATGAGCGGCGGCGTGGATTCCAGCGTCGCCGCCTATCTGTTGAAGGAACAAGGCTACGAAGTCATCGGACTGACATTTCGCAACTGGCCGCAGCAGTGCCTGAGCCGTGCCGAAGATAAATGCTGTGGACCGCAAGCGGTTACCGACGCGCGGATGGTGGCGCACACGCTGGGCATCCCGCATTACGTCGTGGACGAGATCGGCGCGTTCCAGCGGGATGTGATTGATTACTTTGTCGCTGAATACCGGCAGGGCCGCACTCCGAATCCCTGCATCGTCTGCAATGAGAAGATCAAGTTCGGCACGCTCCTGAACCAAGCCAAACAACTCGGTGCCGAATTCATTGCCACCGGCCACTATGCGCGGGTGGAACACGGGGATCGGTGTCAGTTGCGTAAAGGCCGCGACCCGCACAAGGATCAATCCTATTTCCTGTTTTCGCTCCGGCAAGACCAACTCGCCAAGTCGCTCATGCCGGTTGGCGATTTAACCAAAGACGAAACGCGCGCCATTGCCGGCAAGCTCGGACTCAAGACTGCTGACAAAGTCGAGAGCCAGGAAATCTGTTTTGTGCCGGACAAGGATTACGGACGGTTTCTCCGGGAAGTCAGTCACTTGCCGGATCGTCCCGGTGAGATTGTCACCAGCGCCGGTAAGGTTGTCGGCACCCACGCTGGCATCCAGTACTTCACCATTGGCCAGCGCGAAGGCTTGAAACTCGGCGGTCAAAAAACGCCGCTTTATGTCGTCGCCCTCGATGCCGCCACGAACCGCGTCATTGTCGGCCCGAACGTGGAGCTATTGCGGAGCGAATTCACTGTTGCGAATTGTCACTGGCTGGCAATCGAGCCACCAAGTGGTGCCATCAATGTCACGGTCAAGATTCGCTACAACCATCCCGGTTGCCCGGCAACGATTGAGCAGGGGACGGTGACATTGCACGAGCCCCAACGCGCCATTACGCCCGGCCAAGCCGCAGTGTTTTACCATGACGATCTGGTGCTTGGCGGCGGCTGGATTACCGCTTGAGATTGCGTTAAGTTAATCGCCAAATGAAATCGCTATTCAAACCCCGTCGCGAACTCGGTCGCACTGGCTTTTGCGCCACACAACTCGGCATCGGCGATTTGGCCGACCGGAATGTGCCATTATCGGACTGTGTTGCCACAGTGCGGCGCGCGTTGGATGCCGGGCTGAATGTGATTGATACCGCGCCGATGTACGAAGCCGGTTACAGCGAAGAAGTCGTTGGTGCCGCGCTGAAAGGCCGGCGTGCTGGTGTCTTTGTGATTGATAAGATTGACGAGTTTGATGCGCCGGTCCGGCCACAAGCGGAGGCGAGTTGGCGACGGTTGGGTTTTGAAGACGTTGATTTGTTTCTGTTTCACGGAGTTGAAACGCTGGAGCAATGGCGCAAGCTGCGGTTTGACGAATTAGCCGGGTTGGCCCGCTTTCGTGGCATTTCCTGTCACAACCCGGTCGTGCTGCGGGAAGCGATTCCCTCCGGGTTGTGCGATGTTGTGATGTTCCCGGTCGGCGCGTTTGTGGATGACCGGTATATCACTGAGATTCTGCCATTGGCCCGGCAACACCGCGTCGGCACAATCGGGATCAAGACATTTGGTGCCGGCAAGCTGCTGGGCGACACGGAAGGTTACAGCCGGCCATTGGCCAACCGCCCACGGGGCAAGCTGAGTTCTGGCGGCAGCGATGCCGGCACGCCGGTTTTGCCGCGACTTAGCGTCGAAGAATGCCTGCATTATACGCTGACGTGCGATCCCGATGTGGCCTTGCTCGGATTGAGTTTTTCGAATGAACAAGACGCCGCGTATTCCGCCGCCGGGAAGTTTCAACCATTGGCGCCGGCACAAATGGCGAGCATCCGGAAACGTGCCGGTCAAGCGATTGCAGGGAAGGGTAAGTGTTGGTGGAATCCGTCGCCTGACGACGTCTCGACCCGGTAACTCAATAGCCGGTCTTTCTCAAATACGAAGTAACCACTGAATTGCGTGCCGGCTAAAACCAACGGCAACCAGTGGGGATCGTCCTGCCACATTTCTTCGTACGGGATCTGGTCCACCGCCTTCCACAATGGTGTCGCCTCGTCGGTCTCAATTGGCTGCCCCAGACAATTAGCGGCAGTGAACACGGCAACGTGCAGTTTGTAGCCATCCAGAAATTGAAAGTGCAATGTGCCGCCGCGTTTTAATCCGACCGGCGTTACACCGAGTTCCTCTTGGACCTCGCGAACCGCAGCCTGCTCAGGTGTTTCCCCAGATTCCAAGCGTCCACCCGGCCCGTTGATCTTGCCGGCACCCAAGCCGCGCTTCTTGTGAATCAACAGGATTTGTCCCTTGTGAATTACGAAGCACAACGTCGCATACTCAGTCGGCTGCCAGTGCCGCCAGTCAATCTGGTCAACGTGCAATTCGCCGGGGTGCATGGCGATGCGACTTAGTATTTGATGGCGGAGAAAACGTTGTAGTCTTTGAGCCGGTCGCGGCCCTTGAGGAAGGCGAGTTCGATGAGGAAATCAATTTCGGCAATGTTGCCGCCGAGTTTCTTGACCAGTGTGGCGGCAGCCATCGCGGTGCCACCGGTCGCAAGGAGATCATCCACGATGATGACGTTGTCGCCTTTGGCGAGAGCATCCACGTGCATCTCGCTGGTCTCACTGCCGTACTCAAGCGTGTAACTGGTGACAACAGTCTTGTAGGGAAGCTTGCCTTTCTTGCGGACCGGGATGAAGCCGATGCCGAGTTTGTAGGCGACCGCCCCGGCAAATATGAAACCACGGGCATCAATGCCGACAACGCCCTTCAGCTTCTTGCCTTGATGACGGTCGGCGATTGTGTCAACGGCAAGGCGGAACAGTTTTGGGTCTTGAAGGATCGGAGTGATGTCCTTGAAGAGGATGCCTTTGATTGGGAAGTCCGGGATATCGCGAACGGCAGTCTTGAGTTGGTCGTTCATGGCGCTGTTCTTACCGGAAGCCGTCGGAAATGTGAAGCTGAAACCAGAACAGCGCTACGACTCTTCCAGCAGGAACGGCGGCAATGGCTTGTCCTGCTTTTCCATCAGCCGTCGGAGTTTTGCGAGGGCGATGTTTTGCAGTTGGCGAACGCGTTCACGAGTGACTTTGAGATTCTTGCCGACTTCTTCCAGTGTGCGTTGCTTGTCACCATTAAGGCCAAACCTGGCATTAAGGATTTCAGCCTCGCGCGGTTCGAGCTCTTCCAACAGGTCGCGGACGTCGGCGCGCATGTTTTTATCGCGCAGCATCTCGAACGGTGTGGCGGCATTGTCGTCGCCGACGATTTCACTAAATTGGGTGTCGTCCTCATCGCCAATGGTGGCGTCAAGGCTCGCCGGGCGAACGCTGATTTCGCGCAGTTGCGAAACTTTGGCGCGCGGCATGCCGAGCGCGTCGGCAAGTTCTTGATCGCTCGGTTCGCGGCCGAGCTTCTCACTCATGCGCATGGCGAGCCGTTTCATCTTGCTAATCTTATCCACCAGATGCACCGGCAGGCGAATCGTCTTGGATTGGTTGGCAAGCGCCCGTTTGATTGACTGCTTGATCCACCACGCAGCGTAAGTGGAAAGTTTGCCGCCTTTTTTCGGGTCAAACCGCTCGACGGCTTTCATCAGGCCAATGTTGCCTTCGCTGATCAAGTCGAGCAGCGGCAACCCAAAATTGGCGTAGTCGTGGGCAATCTTGACGACGAGACGAAGATTGGCCTTGATCATGATGGCGCGGGCCTCCTTGTCGCCACGCTTGATCCTGGCCGCCAGCTTGATTTCGTCCTTGGCAGTGATCAGAGAAATCTGACCGATCTCCCGCAAGTAGATCTTTATTCCGTTGTCGCCTTCGCGGTCGCTCACGATTGCCATAGTTGAATATGTCTACAATATCGTCTTGCCTGAATCTTGCAAGTATTTTGCACCAGAGTGGCACAAACAAAAACCGGGGCGACGTTTGCACGCCGCCCCGGTTTGGTTTTTCCGCATGCTTGCGGAGATTATTGGTTATTTAACTTTGAGGGCTGCCTGAGCTGCCGACAAACGGGCAATCGGTACCCGGTACGGTGAGCAACTCACATAGTTCAAGCCGGTCTTGTAGCAGAACTCGACCGAAGCCGGGTCGCCGCCTTGTTCACCGCAGATGCCGATCTTGAGTTTTTCGCGAGTCGAACGGCCCCGCTTGACGCTCATCTCGATCAACTGTCCGACGCCTTCCTGGTCAATCGTTTGGAATGGGTCCGCCTTGAGGACTTTCTTGCTCAGGTAGTCGCCCATGAATCCGCCGATGTCATCCCGGCTGAAGCCGAAGCCCATCTGCGTGAGGTCGTTGGTGCCGAAGCTGAAGAATTCGGCTTCTTCCGCCATCTTGTTCGCCAACAACGCCGCGCGCGGGATTTCGATCATCGTGCCGTAAGGCACGTCGAGTTGACGCAGCCCGAACTTCGCGGCGACTTCCTTCTTCACGCGATCAAAGATCACGCGTTGATGTTTCAATTCATTCACATCGCAGGTGACCGGCACCATGACTTCGGGCTTGGCCTTCTGGCCGGCCTTCATCAATTCCGCCGCCGCCTCAAAGATCGCCCGCAATTGCATCTCGGTGATCTCCGGGTAGGTGACACCGAGGCGCACGCCGCGATGGCCCATCATCGGGTTGGATTCGTGGAGCTGTTCGCCGCGCTTTTGCACTTCCTCAAGGCTGATGCCGAGGCTGTGCGCGAGGTCGCGTTGCTTCTGCTCGCTCTTCGGCACGAATTCGTGCAACGGCGGATCAAGCAAGCGGATCGTGACCGGCAGGCCTTCCATCGCTTCGAGCGTGGCCTTGATGGATTTCTTCACGAACGGGAAGAGTTCGTTGACCGCCTTCTTGCGCTCCTCAACCGACTTGCTGAGAATCATCTTCCGCAACACGAACAACGGCTCGTCGCTGCCTTCGCCGTAGAACATGTGCTCGGTCCGGAACAGGCCGATGCCTTCCGCGCCGAATGCCCGCGCGATCTTCGCGTCCTGCGGCGTATCGGCATTGGTGCGCACGCCCATCTTCCGGTACTTGTCCACGATTTTCATGAACCGTTGGAACCGGGGATTTTCGGTCGCGTCAATCATCCGCAGGCTGCCTTGGTAGACGTGGCCCTTGGTGCCGTTGAGTGTGACATACTCGCCTTGCTTATAGGTCACGCCGGCAATCGTCATCTGGCCCGCGTGCACATCCACGTGGATGTCACCGGCGCCGACGATGCAGCACTTGCCCCAGCCGCGCGCGACGAGCGCCGCGTGACTGGTCATGCCGCCGCGGGCGGTCAAGATACCCTGCGCCGCGCGCATACCTTCGATGTCTTCAGGATTCGTCTCTTCGCGAACGAGGATGACATCCTGTTTCAATTCCGCCTGCTTCACCGCTTCTTCGGCGGTAAACACGATCTTGCCCACCGCGCCACCGGGGCCGGCTGGCAAACCTTTGGCGAGAATCTTCGCCGTCTTTTCCGCGGCCGGATCCACGAACGGATGCAGCATCTGGTCGAGGTGTGTCGGCTCGACGCGCATGACGACCGTCTTGTCGTCGATCAGCTTCTCATCAAGCATGTCCATCGCCATGTTCAACGCCGCCGTGCCGGTGCGCTTGCCATTCCGGCATTGCAACATGAACAGCTTGCCTTCCTGAATGGTGAACTCGATGTCCTGCATGTCGTGGTAATGCTGTTCGAGCTTCGTGCGGATGTCGTAAAGCTCCTTGTAAAGCACCGGCATCCCGTCTTCGAGGGAGGTCAGGTGCTTGTTCTGCTCGTTCTTCGTCGCGTTGTTGACCGGGCTCGGCGTGCGGATGCCGGCCACCACGTCTTCGCCCTGCGCGTTGACGAGCCATTCACCGTAGAACTTGTTCTCGCCAGTGGCCGGGTTGCGGCTGAACGCCACACCGGTCGCGGACGAATCGCCCATGTTGCCGAACACCATCGTCTGCACGGTGACGGCTGTGCCCCATTCATCCGGAATGCCTTCGATGCGGCGATAGGAAATCGCGCGCTTGCCGTTCCAGCTCTTGAACACCGCGCCAATGCCGCCCCACATCTGCTGCATTGGATCATCTGGGAACTCCGCGCCAAGCACTTCTTTGATGCGCGCCTTGAAATCATTCGCGAGCTTTTCCAATTCCGCCGCCGTCAGATCGGTGTCGGACTTGTAACCGCGCTGCTTCTTGAGGTCGCCGAGCATCCCGTCGAGTTGCTTGCGGATGCCTTTGCCTTCTTCGGGTTCGATGCCTTCGGCCTTTTCCATCACCACGTCCGAGTACATCATGATCAACCGGCGATACGCATCCCACACAAAGCGGGGGTTGCCGGTCTTCTTGATCAAGCCGGGGATTGTCGCGCTGCACAAGCCGACATTCAGGACGGTCTCCATCATGCCCGGCATGGATTTGCGCGCGCCCGAGCGGCAGGAAACGAGCAGGGGATTGACGGGATCGCCAAAGCCGGTGCCCATGACCGCCTCGGTCTTCTTGAGCGCTTCCTCGACCTGCTTCTTCAACGCGGCGGGATACTTCATGCCATTCGCGAAGAACTCCACGCAGCATTCGGTGGTGACGGTGAAGCCTGGCGGCACCGGCAAACCGATCTTCGACATCTCGGCGAGGTTCGCACCTTTGCCGCCGAGCAAATTCTTCATCTTCTCGTTGCCATCTGCCTTGCCGGGCCCGAAGAAATACACATACTTCAACGCCTTACCGGCTTTCTTTACAACCGCCTTCGTTTTCTTAGCCATAATCTTTGATTACCTTTGGGTGATCCGCCTGCATTTCAGGCGGAAATTGCCTTCATTGAACGGGGGAACAACGCGCGCATCTTACCAAACTTCTTCGGCCTGTCAATGCCGCAAAAAGATTGTTCCCGCTGCCCGGCTTCGTTACAGTTCGCCGATGAAACGCATCATTGCCGGACTGCTCATTGCGCTCCTGACCCTCGCGGCCCAAGCCGCCGACACCAAACATTTCGACCGCTGGGAAAAAGAAATCGCCGCCTTCGAAGCCGCCGACCGCGTCCATCCGCCGCAGACGAACGCCATCCTGTTCATCGGCTCCTCCGGCATCCGCATGTGGGCGACGCTCGCCAAGGATTTCCCGGACCACCGCGTCCTCAATCGCGGCTTTGGCGGCTCCATGATTATGGACTCCACCCGGTTCGCCGAGCGGATTGTGTTCCCGTATAAACCGAAGATGATTGTCCTGCGCGCCGGCACCAATGACCTTACCGCCGGGCGAACCGCCGACCAAGTGATTGCCGACTTCCAAGCCTTTGTCGCCAAAGTCCGCGAACAACTTCCCGCCACCGACATCCTCTACGTCGGCATGAACCCGACTCCCGCCCGGTGGAAACAGCACGCCCGCGAAGTTGCCGTCAACACCGCCATTGCCGCTTTCGCCAAGACCGCGCCGCATGTCCAATACATCGACACCAATGACCAGTACCTCGACGCCAACGGCCAACCGCGGGCTGATCTCATCGCCGCCGACGGCCTGCACTTCAACGCCGCAGGTTACAAAACCCTGACCGCCTTGATCTGTCCGTATCTGCCCAAGGAATGAATCACCGTCCGCCATTGCCGCGAACCTTTTACGACCGCGACACCATCATCGTCGCGCGCGAACTACTCGGCAAGCTGCTGGTGCACGGCGACCGCGTCGGGCGCATTGTCGAAACCGAGGCTTACCTTGGCCCGCACGATCTCGCCGCCCATTCCGCCCGTGGCCTGACCAAGCGCAATGCCCCGATGTTCGGCCCGCCCGGCCACGCCTACGTCTATCTGATTTACGGAATGTACTGCTGCATGAATGTCGTTACCGAAAGGGCAGGGCACGCCTCCGCCGTTCTACTGCGCGCCGTGGAACCGGTCGCGAACCTCACCGGCAAGACCAGCGGCCCCGGCCTCCTCTGCAATGCCATGAACATCACTCGCGACCTTACCGGCCACGACCTGCTCAGTGAAGACTTCTACATTACTGCCGGTCAAACCGAACCCTTCCGCATCATCAAACGCCCGCGCATCGGTGTGGACTACGCCGGCCACTGGGCGCGCCGCCAGCTCCGCTTCTACATCGCCGGTAATCCCCACATCTCCCGCCGGTAAATTCCAAAAGAGATTGTATCCCGTTCGCAGGCTGCGCTAGTATCGCGCCAATGGATCCACAACTCGAACGTTCGCAAGCCCTGAACTTGGCGCGAGCCGACCATGTGCAACTCGCGCTCGGCATCTTTCACTTCCGCCGGTTATTCAAAGGCGCCAGCCCGGTGGATGCGCCCCAGCAATTTGCCGAGATCCAGCACTTCATCACCAAGAAGGTTGCCGAACATTTTGCCGACGAAGAACAGCGCATCTTCCCCGTGGTCATGGCCAGCCGGCCCCTCCCGCAGGAAATCAAAGCCATCACCGAACTCTGCGCGGAACATGAGCAAATGCTGGCGCAGGCACAAAAGTTACAAGAGCAACTCCAGCGGGCGACCCTGGCCAAGTGCAAAGGCGAACTCTGGACCGCGCTCCGCGACTTCTTTGCCGCGCTGGAGAAACACGCGGCCAAAGAAGACAAGCTCTTCGAGTCCTTCTCCGCCAAATAACCGCTGGACGGAAGAAGCCCCTAGTCCCGAGTTTGCCGTATCCGACCGGTGCAATGGCTGATTCGGTTTCTGAAGTGGCAAGGTGTCCCAGCGGCTGCGGGGAATCGCCACAGCGATTTCTCGCAGCCGCTGGGACTTCTTTTACCGTTTTGCCTTCCCCCCAGAGGCAATTAAGATAGAATCCGCGATAAATAGTTGGTTGCAGCATACTGGTTTTGCCTTCCCCCCAAAGGCAATTAAGATAAAA
>Ga0118677_10003108_pt1 | contig 32098 bp, 29 predicted proteins | sample AliMusrvi5mmetaG_FD_86154 | JGI IMG/M metagenome (GOLD analysis project Ga0118677, IMG submission 86154) | reverse complement strand
AATTAGCTTAATCTCAAATGCCTCGATTGAAGATATTGAACGATGGGCTGATCGGGTATTCGATGCAAAGCAACTCTCTGATATTTTTAACGATTAATCAGTAAGGCAAAACGGCAAAACGGCAAAACGGCAAAACGGCAAAACGCAATATAAACCACACCCAATAGCGCACGTGCTAACTTACTGATCGATATTCAAATCTGAAGACCTGTTGGGTCTATGATGTACTCATCAAGCGACCCACTAAAGCATTGCTTAGCTCAGGACGTAGCGACATACAGGATAAGACCTACACTGATCAGCTTAAAAGCTTATAATCTAACCCATGAAAAAACCCCATGATAGTAGTTATAAGTTTCTGTTTTCTAATCCAGAATTGGTGCGTGATCTCATCATGGGGTTTATCCCCGATGAATGGTTACACTCTTTGGACTATTCAACCCTCGAAAAAATGCCCTGCTCTTACATCACAGACGATTTTCGAGAACGTGCGGATGATATTGTCTGGCGCGTTAAAGTTCAAGGGGATTGGGTGTACTTGTATATCTTGATAGAGTTTCAAAGCCGTGTTGATAAATATATGGCACTTCGTATGATGGTCTATGTTGGCTTGTTGTATCAAGATTTAATCAAAGAAGGTCATGTGAAAGGGTTACTGCCGCCGATTCTACCGATTGTTTTATACAATGGTAATCGGACGTGGACGGCTAAAACAGACATTGCGGATTTAATACCGGTATTACCTGGTTTTCTGGCCAGCTTTACGCCGCATTTAAAATATCATTTGATCGCAGAGAATGCTTATTCTGATACCGAACTGGCCTCACTTAAAAACCTGGTGGCTGCCGTATTTCGCTTTGAACAGTTCAGTGAACCCACCAGTATCATAGAATTAATCGGCTTATTAAATGACTGGTTAGAAGATCGACCGGATTTAAAGCGTGTATTTGCTATCTGGATCAGGGCAACCTTGAAAAGAAAGAAAAACTACGCTATCGTACTTCCCGAAGTAGATGATTTACAGGAGATTAAAGTTATGTTTGGTGATCGATTAGAAATATGGGTCGAAGGCATTAAGGCTGAGGCAAAAGTTGAGGGTAAGATAGAAGGCAAGATCGAGGGTAAGCAAGAAGGCAAGATCGAGGGTAAGCAAGAAGGCAAGATCGAGGGTAAGCAAGAAGGCAAGATCGAGGGTAGGCAAGAAGGTGAAATGCTCATACTACAACGCTTACTCGCTAAACGCTTTGGCGCTATTTCTGCCGACAAAATTAGCTTAATCTCAAATGCCTCGATTGAAGATATTGAACGATGGGCTGATCGGGTATTCGATGCAAAGCAACTCTCTGATATTTTTAACGATTAATCAGTATTTTTTAATACTGCCCTTTGAATCAACCAAGTTATCCAGAAAAAGCCTGATCGTTATGCCTATACATATTAGGTCTTCTTATCGTGGTGATGTTACTTTGGATAACACCCTGAACACAATACTTGCTTCTTTAGCTTCTGATTACTCATTATAGCGGTTCGTAAAGCAGTCATACACCTTTAGAGAATGGTCAAAGCCTTTTTAAAGCCACTGTCTGTGACACCGGACAATTGCGCTGGTGGTTATTAGGTTTTGCTGATCAAATCGAAGTACTAAAACCTGAAAAACTACGTGATGAATTCAAGCAAAAAGCCGCACGAATGGTGAAAAGATATCAAGATTAGCCGGTTCAATAAGTCATGGTATCCTCGGTACGTGCAGAAAAACCAAAAGGGTAGCCTATTTTCCTCTTAGGATAGCCTATTCCGGTTAATGTATGTATGTCAGGCATTAATCAATGATCAATAATGGTTTTTGCATATCCTAAAAGCATTTATTGATAGCCTGTTCTCCCTTTCGGATATCCTATTTCCCTTTTTGTATTTCCGATTCTCCTTTTAGGACAGCCTATTTTGCTTATTCAAAATACTTTAAGGCTTTCTTTATAGCCTATTTTAAGTATTCAATATTCAATAAGGCGTATCGGTTATCCTTTTGGCAGTTTTGTATTTATAATTTTCCTTATAGGAGACACCACAGGCTCAATAGGATAAGCAGTTGGTGGAATAGGATAAGCAATTGGCAGTTTAGGATACCTCATTAGGCCAATAGGATAATTTGAAGGTGTGATCCGAATTATGACTGATATTTTTGCATACTGCGTTGCCAATTTTTTAAATAGCTTGGGTCAATTAGGAAATGCCTCCTGCTATTTATTATCTCTTTTCGGAAAAATACCTTAACTCATGATCCAAAAACAATAATTAAATAGTCAATCCTTACAGTCGGTTATCCTTTACTACGTCATAATCCGACTATGATTAACCATTATTTTAATAATAAAACTATCTATTTAAATTAAGTGGCCTATAGTAAGTGACTCCGAAGGATAATGAATAAAAAGGATAAGCTTAATGAAGAGAACTATAGCGTTACTCGACTTTGTCGAGTATTCAGTCAACGATAAAATCGTATTATATAAAAACATTGCCATTCAACTGGCAGATACACTCCTTTTCCCCAATCTTGAAGTCCCGATAGAAACTATTAATGCAGTCGTTGCTGATTTTGAAGCAGCCATTTTGGCAGCAAAAGATGGTGCTCACAGTGCCATTGCAATCAGGAATGATAAAGAACAGATTGCCGATGATCTCTTTAGAGTCCTGCTTAATTACGTTAATAAAGTCGCTAAAGGTAATGAAACCACCATTATCCAAAGCGGTTTTCATGCTTCAAAACAACCAACGCCCTATATAAAACCCGAAATAGACGTTATTAATGGCGACCATAGTGGAATTGTTATTGTCGTATTAAAAGCTATTTTAGGGGCTGTTGCCTATAAAATACGCTATAGAAAATCAACCGTGTTAGGTGTGATATCAGAATGGATTGAGGTGGACATTAGCACGGTCACTCGATGCGTAATCAATAACTTAATCCCGGGTGTTTCTTATGATTTTCAATTTGCCAGTATTTCCTCAGCAGGAACATCAGATTTTTGTAACCCTATCACTAAAATAGTTATTTAATCACGCCTTAGAGGCCTGGTTATTTTGGAAACTAATATTAATGGTCATGAGTGACTTCATTTATTGACCATTAATACTAGGGAATAGAAAAAATCCCGCCGTTAACAACTCGACGTTTGTTTATCCAACGCAATACCCTATTTTTCATGCAGAATACGGGTTACAACTTACCTTCATGTCCGGCATTAATCAATAGGCCTCCTTATCGTACTTAATGGCCTGTCTTTACAGTCAGTTACCATAAAATTTGAATCAGCAGTGAAAAACGTATCCATTGTATACGTTTTCATTTTAAAAGAATGGGATCAAAAGTATATACTCTATATAATACTAACTAATTTTTTCACACACGGGTAATCAAGGTAATGCGTAAGAAATTTTTAAATCTGGTTTTTTTAGTGTTGGCATTGTCATCGGTTTCAGCAAGCGCTGGGCTATTGGGTAAAGATGCTATACCTGCTCCGATATTAGAGCAATTTTATAAAAGAAATCCGAATGCAATCGATATTTCTGCTGAAAAGAAAACTCATTTTAAGCAGGATTTATACGAAATATCCTTTAAAGTAGAGAAAGACAAGGAAACCATCATTGAGTTGTATCGAAATAATGGTCACTTTTTTGTCGGTGCCGATGATGTCACCTCAGCAAACATGATGCCAGCGTCTAGCTATGATAGTTTAAAGGCAGCATTTGATACCTATACTATTAAAGAAGCTATTTTAGTCGTCAACCCAAATGGTGTAGGTGAGGAATATGATTTGACTGTTAACTCATCAGGTGTTGATTGGAGCGTCATTATCGATTATAAAGGAAATATAGTTGAAAAAGTACGTGATTAAACCTTTGAAAGAAGTTTAAAGACACCCGTTTAATGAAAACAATAGGATATTACGATGGCAAAGAAGAATAACAGACCTATTTCGCCGCATTTACAAGTCTACAGATTACCTTTAACAGGTATTGTTTCAATAACACATCGCATGACCGGCGTCATGTTATCAGCTGGACTGATTCTTTTTGTGTATATCATCTATGCAGTTTTTGGTGGATCAAATACTTATGCTGCGATGCAATCTTTTGCAGGTCTTTGGCCGATAAAAGTGGTTTATTGGGGCTTTGTATACGCACTCTTTTTTCACCTGTGTCATGGTGTACGTCATTTAATTTGGGATATAGGTAAAAGCTTTGATCGTGATACATTAAATCGTTATGCAATGATTGAGTTGGGCGCATCCTTAGTTCTTACTCTCACTGTTTTGTTATTCATCTAACGTCAAGGTTTTTATGGAATATAGATCCCCCTTAGCTAATGTCCGTGGACTAGGTTCAGCAAAATCCGGAACTTCACATTGGTGGATGCAACGTGTTACTGCTGTGGCACTGGTGCCATTATCCTTTTGGTTTATTAAATTTCTTAATTTGAGTTTAACAGCACCTTATCAGGAGACGATTGAATGGTTAACATCGCCCGTTAATACGGTAGCTGTTGTTGCACTTATTTTAGCGATTTTTTATCATGCAGCCTTAGGTTTGCAGGTGGTTATTGAAGATTATATCGCTGCTGAAGGTATCAAAATTATTGCAGTCTGGACGGTCAATTTAAGTTTTCTGACGTTGGCGCTAGCGGCGTTGATTGCTGTGTTTCGTATACTATTAATAGGGTAACTTATGTCGGCGGATTATAAAATTATTGAGCATACTTATGATGTCATTGTGGTGGGTGCAGGTGGCGCGGGACTTCGTGCTACGTTTGGAATGGCAGAAAAAGGTTTAAAAACAGCCTGTATTACCAAAGTCTTTCCTACCCGTAGTCATACGGTTGCTGCCCAAGGCGGTATCAGTGCTGCGTTAGGTAATATGGGCGAAGATGACTGGCGTTTTCACATGTACGACACGGTTAAGGGTTCTGATTGGTTGGGTGATCAGGATGCGATTGAGTACATGTGTCGTGAAGCCATGGCAGCCGTTATTGAACTGGAGCATTATGGCGTACCTTTCTCAAGAACTGCCGAAGGTAAAATTTACCAGCGTGCTTTTGGGGGTATGACCACGCATTATGGCAAAGGTCAGGCACAACGGACTTGTGCAGCCGCCGATAAAACCGGTCACGCTATTTTACATACCCTGTATCAACAAGCTTTGAAGCATAACGCAGAGTTTTTTGTTGAATATATTGTCCTTGATTTAATCATGGAAGAGGGTGAATGTCGTGGGGTTTTAGCATGGTGTCTGGATGATGGTTCCTTACATTTGTTTAAAGCACATGCCACTGTTTTAGCGACCGGCGGTTACGGGCGGAGTTATTTTTCTTGTACGTCGGCGCACACCGTCACGGGTGATGGTAATGCAATGGTGTTGCGTGCCGGCTTACCGTTACAGGATATGGAGTTTATTCAGTTTCACCCAACCGGTATTTACGGCTCCGGCTGTTTGATTACAGAAGGCGTTAGAGGGGAGGGGGGATATTTAACCAATTCTGAAGGTGAGCGCTTTATGGAGCGCTATGCGCCTCATGCAAAAGATTTAGCCTCTCGTGATGTGGTGAGTCGCGCGATGACCATTGAAATTCAGGAAGGGCGGGGCGTCGGTAAGCTTAAAGATCACATTTATTTACATATTGAACACCTTGATCCTGAGCTGATTCATGAGCGATTACCCGGTATTGCTGAAACCTCTAAGATTTTTGCCGGTGTTGATGTGACCAAAGACCCTATTCCGGTATTGCCCACTGTTCACTATAACATGGGGGGGATTCCAACTAATTATAAAGCCGAAGTGGTCACCTTGGAAGGTGATGATCCTGATAAAGTCGTTCCAGGTTTAATGGCTATTGGTGAAGCAGCCTGTGTGTCCGTTCATGGGGCCAATCGTTTGGGTTCAAACTCGCTGTTAGATTTAGTGGTCTTTGGACGCTCTGCGGCGATTCGCTGTGCAGAGTTAATTAAGCCTGGCACCGCGCAAAAGCCCTTAGCCAAAACAGCGTGTGATCAAGCCCTGGCGCGGTTTGATAAGATTCGTCATGCTAACGGTGCATTAACCACATCAGACATTCGTTTGAACATGCAAAAAACCATGCAGACTAAAGCGGCTGTCTTTAGAACTCAAGCAACGCTGGACGAAGGCATTGTGGCTATGGCAGAGATTAAAAAGTCCTTTGAAGCTGTGGGTGTTAAAGATAAATCACTCATCTGGAATACTGATTTAGTCGAAACACTAGAGCTGGATAATTTGCTGAGTCAGGCGAGTGTGGCTATTCATGCCGCAGGGAATCGCCAGGAAAGCCGTGGCGGTCATGCACGAGAAGATTTTCCAGGTCGAGATGATGATAACTGGTTAAAGCATACCTTAACGTGGTTGGTTGATGATCAGGTAAAAATTGATTATCGCCCCGTGCATTTATATACATTGACTGATGAAGTCAGTGTGATTCCACCTAAAGAGAGGGTTTACTAATGGCTGAATTTACCTTGCCCAAAAACTCGGTATTAATCGAAGGTAAAACCTTTAAAGCCGCTGAAGGTGTAACCAATATACGTCGTTTTGAAGTCTATCGTTGGGATCCTGATTCAGGTGAAAACCCGCGTATTGATAGTTACGAACTGGATATGGATACTTGCGGCCCGATGATATTGGATGCCATCTTAAAAATTAAGAATGAAATAGACAGTACCTTAACGTTCAGACGCTCTTGTCGTGAAGGTGTATGTGGGTCGTGTGCAATGACCGTCAATGGTAAAAATACCTTGGCCTGTACTAAGTCTATTGATTCTTATACTGATACGATTAAGATTTTTCCACTGCCGCACATGCAGGTTATCAAAGATCTCGTGCCAGATATGACGCATTTTTATGCGCAATATGCATCTATTAAGCCCTGGATAGAAACACAAACCCCAGCACCGGCTGATTCTGAACGGCTGCAAAGTAAAGAAGATCGTGAAGTATTAGATGGTTTATATGAGTGCGTTCTCTGCGCCTGTTGTTCTACCAGTTGTCCTAGTTATTGGTGGAACAGTGAGCGCTATTTAGGCCCCGCTGTTTTATTGCAGGCTTATCGTTGGTTGGTGGATAGTCGGGATGAAAATACCGGTGAACGTCTTGATGAATTAGAAGACCCGTTTAAATTATATCGCTGTCATACTATTATGAACTGTACCGATACTTGTCCAAAAGGCTTAAATCCCGCGAAAGCCATAGCCGAAACTAAAAAGCTATTAGTGAAGAGAAAATTGGGGTAATGGATCAACTCCCCAAACTGAGATGGCAATGCAGGCGCGGTACAAAAGAACTTGATTTGCTCCTGCAGCACTATCTGGCAACGGGTTATTTATCGGCGGATGCCGAAGAAAAAGCCTTGTTTCTGGCGTTGTTAGAACTGGAAGACGATGATTTATTGGGTGTTTTAATGGGGCAGTTGAGATTAAAATATCCCCAGTTTACGCCGTTCATCCAGTTATAATATTCGATAAGGATATGCATGTTTTAGATAACAAGAAAGCTTTATGTTAATATAAGCGATTTATTACCATCGCTTTAGAGGCATAAAAATATCTCTGCCATTAAAGTGATTTCACAACGAAATTGAAGAACTTTATGGAAGAACTATTTATAGGCTGGCTTAAGGAATACGGTTACGTAATTTTATTCCTTTGGAGTGTTATTGAAGGTGAAATGGGTCTCATCATGGGGGGGATCCTTTCTCATACAGGCGACTTAAACTATTTACTTACCATCTTTATTGCAGGTCTGGGTGGTTTTACAGGCGATCAAATATACTTTTATATTGGTCGTTTTAATAAAGGCTATATTCAACGGAAACTCCACAAGCAGAGACGCAAGTTTGCCATTGCGCATCTTTTGTTGAAAAAATATGGCTGGCCTATTATTTTTGTACAACGGTATATGTATGGTTTGCGCACGGTAATACCCATGTCTATTGGCATTACCAAGTATTCAGGTAAAAAGTTTGCTTTTATCAATTTAATCAGTGCTTGGGTTTGGGCAGCCATTACAGTGACACCTGCTTATTATTATGGTGCAGAAATATTGGTTTTGATCAGTTATGCCAAACAGCATTGGTATTTTGCTTTGCCGTTAGCTGCCGGTTTTGTTTATGCTGTTTATACTTATTTTAATAAACTTGAGCAGCATTTTTTAACCAAGCGTAAGAACCGCTGAGGTTTTCTTAAGTCATCAATTACAATGATTCAGCCCCTCTCTTTGAAAAAGGGGACTGAATCATTGATGGCTTAATCTTGTACCGCCTAAGGCTTTAGAATCGTGTTTTGAGGAGGCTTGCTATTGTCCGTTTCTGGATAATCCAATGTGTAATGTAAACCCCGACTTTCTTTTCGTTGCTGAGCGCAACGGATGATTAATTCAGCGACAATCACTAAATTACGTAACTCTAATAAGTCACTGGTGACGCGAAAATTGCTGTAATATTCTGTTATTTCTTTTTTAAGTAATTTTACGCGACTCATGGCTCGACTTAAGCGTTTGTTAGTTCTGACTATACCGACATAGTCCCACATGAAATGGCGTAATTCATTCCAGTTGTGAGAAACCACTACTTCTTCATCCGAGTCACTCACTTTAGACTCATCCCAGTCAGGAATATCAGTAGCTATTTGAATGGTAGCTATATTTTTTAGTATATCCTCACTGGCACGTTCAGCAAACACCAGGCATTCTAACAAAGAGTTACTGGCCATTCGGTTGGCACCGTGTAAACCTGTGCAAGCGACTTCACCTACCGCATAAAGGTTCGTTATGTCAGTACGTGCGTAGTTATCCGTTAATACGCCGCCACAGGTGTAATGAGCGGCTGGAACGACCGGTATCGGCTGTTTGGTGATGTCAATACCAAACTCAAGGCATTGTTGATAGATAGTCGGGAAGTGTTCACGGATAAAGCCTTCGGATTTGTGACTGATATCAAGATACACGCAATCAATACCACGTTTTTTCATTTCGTGATCAATGGCTCTGGCAACAATATCCCGAGGCGCTAATTCACCACGCGGATCAAATTTCTCCATGAAAGAAGAGCCATCAGCCAGAACTAAGCGACCACCTTCACCTCTCAAGGCTTCACTGATCAAAAAGTTACGGGCTTCCGGGTGATACAGGCAGGTTGGATGAAATTGCATAAACTCCATATTACTTACCCGACATCCTGCCCGCCAGGCTAAGGCAATACCATCCCCCGTGGAACTATGTGGGTTGGTGCTGTAAATATAGGTCATATTAGCTCCGCCCGTTGCCAGAACCACAACTCTAGCCGTCATGGTTTTAACAATGCTTTTTTGGGTATCGAGCACATAAGCACCCGCGACACGTTTCTTTGAAGTGTCTTCTACACCGGGTCGAGTGATTAACTCGACAACGCTATGATGTTCCAGTAATTCAATATTAGCGTGTTCCTTGGCGCGTTCAATCAAGGATAAGGACACGGCTTTGCCGGTTGCATCAGCCGAATGAACCACACGTCGATGAGAATGACCACCCTCACGGTTTAGGTGTAGGTGAACTTCACCGTCAGAATTTTGTTCTTCTGTAAAAACAACCCCTTGTTCAAGTAGCCACTCTATAGAACTTTTTCCATGTGTGACGGTCAGTCTGACGATATCAGGATCACAAAGCCCAGCGCCGGCATCTAGAGTATCTTCAATATGAGATTCAATGGAGTCGCCGACATCAAAAACAGCAGAAATGCCTCCTTGAGCATAATAGGTGCTACTAGAGGTGAGTGCAAATTTTGATAGTACGGCAATATTTGTTTCGTGGTTGGCTAGTTTAAGCGCTAAACTAAGTCCGGCGCCGCCACTACCAATAATTAGGATGTCATAATTTTTTGTATAAGGCATAGAAATGTCCATTTTATTCTCACAACGTTAAGCTTGGAAATACATAAAACTTAATAAAGGTTGTGGCTTAGTGGTTAAGGTTTATGGATAATAACGCTTTTTTGAGCTATAACACAATTTTTGTATACCATAGAACTTTTTAAGATTGTGTTTGTCCATTCAAACAATGAAGAGAATTAGTGACTCAGCATAGTAAATACAGTGAACAATTAGATGATGACCTGGTTGCGCGAGTGCAACAGGGTGATAAGGCTGCGTTTGATTTTTTAGTGATCAAGTATCAGCACAAAATCATTCAGTTGGTTAATAGTTATATTAAAGATTCAAGTGAAGCTCAGGACGTGGCTCAGGAAGTATTTTTAAAAGCCTATCGGGCCATCGGTTCTTTTAGGGGGGATGCGGCTTTTTATACCTGGTTATATCGAATTGCCATTAATACAGCAAAGAATTATTTACTGGCACGTTCAAGAAGAAGCTCTTCTTATGAGGTCGATATTCAGGATGCAGAGGCCATAGAAAATGCACCCCAGTTGCAAGGTATGGAGACTCCAGAGAGACATTTACTCAATGAGGAGATAGTCGACACAATTAAAATAGCTATTGAGAACTTACCCGAAGAAATGCGTATTGCTATTATGTTGCGAGAATTTGAAGGGTTAAGTTATGAAGAAATTGCAGTGGCGATGGATTGCCCAGTTGGAACGGTTCGATCACGTATATTTAGAGCGCGTGAAGCGATAGATAGTAAGTTAAACCCTTTGCTTGAACATGGTGATTTTGATGCCTGAAAATTTAAATCAAAAAATCTCTCAATTTATTGATAATGAACTTGATGAAGTCGATGCCCTCTATCTTTTAAAGAAAATGCAGATAAAACCCGGGTTACAAGGCAAGTTAAATCGTTATCAAGTTATTGGACAGGTCATAAAAGGTGATATAGGTATTGTGCCAGAAGCGGATTTTGTGAAAAGAATCAGTCTGCAAATACAACAAGAACCTGCTTATTTGTTGCCTAAGATCAAAGTAGAAAAGATGAGCTATAAAAAACCTGTGGCTATAGCCGCCTCCCTTTTTATTGTGGCGATTATAGCAGGTCATAGTGTGACTGATAAGGCACAGCCGGCCAGGGTTGTTTCAACACTGCAAGTCGCTGATAATAATAAAGAAGTTAAAAAGCAGGAAGATAAGCCTTTAGAGGTGATTGCTCAAAAGGCAATTTCTCCACAAGCGATTGTTAAAGTCAGTGAAGATCCCTTGAATAAGCAAATAAGTGATTATCTGCAAGCTCACAACGGAAATTTAGATACTAATAATGAACCGGCATTTCAGCCTTATGCTCGTGTTAGTTCATACAATCAAGAATAATATTTTATACAGGACAAGGGTTATGTTACCTTTGTTGTAAGTTACAGGATTTGCTGTTTTATGTTGTTGACACTATTTATCATTGTTGGGGAATGAGGTATTTATGCTTAAAAAGCTTAGTTGGTGTGTTTTTCTAGTTTTTGTTTTTAATCAAAATGTATTCGCGCAGTTACCGGACTTTACCGAGATGGTGAAGACTAATGGTGTAGCTGTCGTTAATATCAGTACCATTCAAAAAGCTAAGCCTGAGCCAGCTGAACCCCAGAAAGAACAGCAAATGCCGGAGGGCATGCCTCCAGAAATGGAGGAGTTATTTAAACATTTTTTCAATAATCCTGAGGGTGGTAACGGTGGCGGTGGAGATACGCAGTCACTGGGGTCTGGTTTTATTATTTCTAAAGATGGTTATGTGTTAACCAATCATCATGTGGTAAAAGATGCGGATGAAATCATTGTTAAATTCTCTGATAGACGTGAGTTGACGGCTAAGCTGATTGGGTCAGATGCACGTACCGATGTTGCCGTTTTGAAAGTTGATGCAACTGATTTACCCGCTGTAACCATAGGCGATCCCAATAAACTCCAGGTGGGTGAGTGGGTATTAGCCATTGGTTCGCCGTTTGGCTTTGAGCAATCAGTGACTGCGGGTATTGTCAGTGCTAAGGGTCGTAGTTTACCGGGTGGTAATTATGTGCCCTTTATACAAACGGACGTGGCGATTAACCCCGGTAATTCAGGTGGGCCACTTTTTAACATGGAAGGGCAGGTTGTTGGTATAAATTCTCAGATATACAGTCGCACAGGTGGATTTATGGGGCTTTCATTCTCTATCCCTATGGATGTAGTTATGAATGTGGTTAACCAGATTAAAACCAGTGGTAAAGCAGCGCATGGATGGTTAGGTGTCCAGATTCAGGACGTGACTCGTGAGTTAGCTGAATCATTTGGGATGAAAAAACCTCAAGGTGCTTTGGTGTCGAAAGTCATGCTGGGTAGCCCTGCCGAGAAAGCTGAACTTCAGATTGGTGACATAATTCTGGAATTTAATGGTCAGGCGATTGAGAAGTCTGGTGATTTACCACCCATGGTGGGTATGACACCGATCAATGATAAAGCGACTCTAAAAATTATCAGGCAAGGTGCAGAAAAAATAGTTAATTTTGAAATCGGTTTGTTACCTGAGCAGGTTGATAAAACGACAAGTACTCATAAAGCCGAAAAAGTCAAGCCAACCAATAGATTAGGTATCATAGTTACCAATTTGACAGCAGAAGATAAAGAAGCTCTACAAATTACCAAGGGCGTTGTTGTGCAAGAGGTAGGTAAAGGTGCGGCGAAAGTGGCTGGTATTCAACCGGGTGATATTATTCTACGTATTGGTAACGAAGTCATTACAGATTTAGCTGCTTTCGAGAAGAGTCTGGTTAGTCTTACCGCCGGTAAGACGACGGCGGTACTAATTCAGCGTCGCGGAAGCCCAATCTTCTTGGCACTTAAAATAGACAAGTAAGATGGTAATCATTCAGTCCCCCTCTTTGAAAAAGAGGGGGTAGGGGAGATTTTATTAGATAAATCCCCTTCAATCCCCCTTGTTCAAAGGGGGAGGTTAGTAACTACGTAAGATGAGTAATATTGAATAAATAAGAAGATCAAAACGGCGGAGTTATTCCGCCGTTTTTTTTGCTCGAACGTTATTTCACTTGGTGTTTTTGAGGCGAAACTTACCACCCGCTTGTGCATTTAGTTTAAAATTAACGTATAAATTTAGATTCTTATCTTTTGATGACACGTTAACTATAATAATGCAAACTCCCCCTTCTGATGTTTTAACGATTTTGACAACCCTTCGTGACTACGTGCGCTGGGCATCCAGCCGCTTTACCCAAGCCCAAATCAGTTTTGGTCAAGGTACCGTCGCCGCGCTTGATGAGGCCGCTGCTTTAGTTTTACACGCGGTTTATCAACCTTATAATCTGTCTGAGGCCTATTTCGACTCTGTTTTAACTCTGACCGAACGTCAAGCCGTGTTTGATATGGTTAATAGGCGGATTAATGAAAGAATTCCAGCTGCTTACCTAACGAACGAAGCTATTTTTGCGGGTCTGTCGTTTTATGTGGATGGTAGGGTGTTGGTACCCAGATCACCTATTGCAGAGCTAATTGAGCAACGTTTTTCGCCTTGGGTAGAGGAAGAGCAGGTCACTCGTATTTTAGATTTATGTACAGGCAGTGCCTGTATTGCTATTGCTTGTGCTTATGCTTTTCAAGAAGCATGGGTTGATGCCGTTGATTTATCAACGGATGCCTTGGCGGTTGCTGACATTAATGTTAAAAAACATCAGGTAGCCGACACCGTGTCGTTGTACCACTCCGATCTATTTAATGAGCTTCCGCATCACCCTTACGACATTATTGTGAGTAATCCTCCTTATGTTGCCTATGCAGAATGGAAGCAATTGCCTCAAGAGTTCCACGCCGAACCCGATATGGGGTTTAAAGGCGGTGAGAGTGGCTTGGATTTGGTCTTACGTATTCTTGTCGACGCGAATGACTATCTGGCAGAGCAGGGCATTTTAGTTGTCGAAGTGGGTAGCAGTGCTGAAACATTACAGAATGCGTTTCCTGATGTACCTTTCTACTGGTTAAACTTTGAGCGAGGCGGGGATGGCGTGTTCTTGTTAACAGCTGAACAAGTTGATTATTATCACGAAATATTTTTAGCGGCGTTAAACTAATTATGTCAGGAAATACAATAGGAAAACTCTTTACCGTCACCTCATTTGGTGAAAGTCACGGCCCTGCGATTGGTTGTATTGTTGATGGTTGCCCTCCAGGACTCGCTTTAACCGAGGCGGATTTACAAGAAGATTTAGATCGTAGAAAACCGGGGACTTCGAGACATACGACCCAACGTCGTGAAGCCGATGAAGTAAAAATTCTCTCCGGTGTTTTTGAAGGTAAAACAACCGGTACGCCCATTGGCCTGTTAATTCAGAATACCGATCAACGTTCAAAAGATTATTCAAAGATTGCCGACAGTTTTAGACCTGGACATGCTGATTATACTTATCAGCAGAAATACGGCTTTAGGGATTATCGAGGCGGTGGGCGTTCTTCCGCACGTGAGACAGCTATGCGAGTAGCAGCGGGGGGTATCGCTAAAAAATATCTTAAAGAACAGTGCGGTATTGAAGTGCGTGGCTATCTGTCACAACTAGGCCCGATAAAGATTGAGAAACTCGATTGGTCTGTGATTGATAGTAATCCTTTTTTCTGTCCTGATGTAGATAAAGTGCCAGAAATGGAAGCGTACATGGATGCTTTACGCAAAGAAGGCGAGTCGATAGGCGCCAGAATTGAGGTAGTGGCAACTAACGTTCCACCGGGGTTGGGTGAGCCTATATTTGACCGTCTGGATGCAGATTTAGCGTATGCTTTGATGAGTATTAATGCGGTTAAGGGGGTGGAAATTGGTGATGGCTTCGCTTGTGTTGACACTAAAGGGACACAGTTTAGAGATGAAATGACACCCGAGGGCTTTCTAAGCAATCATGCAGGAGGGATTTTAGGTGGTATTTCCAGTGGACAAGCTGTTACTGCCAGTATTGCGCTTAAACCTACCTCAAGTTTGCGTTTACCCGGTAAAAGTATCAATTCCCATGGTGAAGCGGTTGAGGTGATTACCGAAGGGCGTCACGATCCGTGTGTGGGTATTCGTGCAACTCCGATTGCCGAGGCAATGATGGCTATCGTTTTGATGGATCATTTTTTGCGCCACCGTGCGCAAAATGCGGGAGTAGTTTCAGGATTGCCAATCTTGAGATAAGGAAAGTCGTTTTCACTTAATTCGATTTAGTTAGGAAATAACGTGTTTGAAATAATAAAAAGCGGTGGCTGGATGATGTTGCCCATCATTCTAAGTTCAATTTGTGCAATGGCTATTATTGGAGAACGGTTCTGGGCTTTGCAAAGAAAAAAGATCTTACCGCCAGACTTAATACGTCAAATAGGGGTGCTATTTCGTGATAATAAGCTCAATGATCGTGCTTTGCAAAATTTGAGAGCCAGTTCACCGTTAGGTTGTATTTTGGCGGTGGGTATTGCCAACAGGCATCATGGTCGCGCAGTTATGAAAGAATGTATAGAAGAAGTGGGTCGAAAGGTGGTGCATGATTTAGAGCGATACCTTAATACCTTGGGTACTATCGCAACCATAGGCCCCTTATTAGGTCTATTGGGTACCGTTTTTGGTATGATTGATATCTTTGCTTCTTTAATGGAACATGGGGCAGACGACCCAAGTGCCTTAGCCGGAGGGATTTCAGTCGCCTTAATTACCACTGCCGCCGGCTTAACAGTTGGTATTCCAAGCTTAATTTTTCATCGCTACTTTGAAGGTCTGGTCGATGGTTATGTGGTTGATATGGAGGCTGAAGCGCTCAGGCTCATCGATATACTCCATGGAGACAGAGAGGATACTTAATGAATTTTCGCCATAAAAAAAGAGAAAAGCTGGATATTACCTTGATATCCATGATTGATGTATTGTTTGTACTATTGCTTTTCTTTATGGTTTCTACCACTTTTAACCGTCATACTGAGGTCAAAGTCAAACTACCCGAGGCTGATGCCCAGGCTGAACAACATCCGAAGTTGATTAACTTAACCATTGATGCGGCGGGCGTTTATTCTTTAACGAGAACCGATGGTTCTGCACAGCCCCTGGTGGATCAGCAATTGGAAACGTTAAAAAAAGCGCTATCAATATTAGCGGTTTATTCAAGTGAATTACCCGTTGTGATTAACGCCGATGCTAAAACGCCCCATCAATTCGTGATCAGCGCATTAGAAGTGGCGGGTGCTGCCGGTTTTAGTCATATTACTTTTGCCGCACAACATTCAAAACAAAAATAATGAAAAAAACGCTAAGCCGTTGGTTAACCGATATTTGGTATGAAGACCACTTTATCGGAGTCTGGTTAATGCCTTTAGGCTTTTTATTTTGCGATGTGGTTAGATTTAGAAAGTTTCTCTACCGAATAGGCTTGCTAAAAAAGCATACTTTGCAGATTCCTGTTATCGTAGTCGGCAACATTACTGTAGGGGGTACAGGTAAGACACCGTTAGTTATCTGGTTGGCGGACTTCCTTAAGTCGAGGGGATATCAACCCGGGGTTATTAGCAGGGGGTACGGAGGACGAGCCCGGTCATGGCCACAGGGGGTGACGGTTGATAGTGACCCTAAACAAATCGGTGATGAAGCGCTACTGATAGCAAAAAAAACCGGTTGTCCTATGGCAGTAGGGCCATCACGGGTTGAGGCTGCAAAGCTATTGATAAGCCAGTCAGCGTGTGATGTGATTTTATCGGATGATGGTTTACAACACTACGCGTTGAATAGAACTCTAGAGATTGCCGTAATTGATGGTAACCGTCGTTTTGGTAACGGTTATTGCTTACCGGCTGGACCACTCCGTGAGCCGATAGAGCGCTTAAAAAGCGTTGATCTACTGGTGGTTAATGGTAACGCTTACGAAGATAATGAATTTACTATGCAATTAGTAGGCGATCAGCTGGTGAATTGCGTGACCGGGGAACAAAAATCGTTGGAAGAATTTAGCCAGGTTAAGTGTCATGCTCTGGCAGGAATAGGTAACCCAGAGCGGTTTTTTAATACCCTTAAGTCAGCCGGAATAATCATTACCTGTCATGGTTTTCCTGATCATCATCAGTTCCAGCCGAAGGATATTAAATATAGAGATAAAAAACCGGTATTAATGACAGAAAAAGATGCCGTAAAATGCACCTATTTTGTTGAAGAAAAACATTGGTATTTACCTGTCAATGCGGTTCTTGAGCCTTTATTTACTGAACGATTATTAGACCTACTGAAGAGAAAAGCATGATAGATAAGAAACTGTTAGACATTTTAGCCTGTCCAATTTGCAAAAGCTCATTGCGATATGACAAAACTAAAGAAGAGTTGATATGCAGAGCAGACCGCCTGGCTTTTCCTGTTCGGGATGATATTCCAGTCATGCTGGAAGACGAAGCTCGCGTATTAAGCAGTGACGAAGTAGACGCATTATACAAATGAGTGTACCGTTTAAAGTCGTTATCCCTGCCCGTTACGCCTCAACCAGATTACCGGCCAAGCCCTTATTGCCGATTGCTGGTAAACCGATGATTGCTCATGTTTGTGAGCGTGCAAAAGAGGCGGGTGCCGAAGAAATTATTGTCGCCACTGATAATGAACAAATTAAAAAAACCGTCTCTGAATTAGGTATTCGTGTCGTTATGACTCGGCCTGATCATCAAAGCGGCACTGAAAGAATTGCCGAAGTCGCTCAGCAGTGTGGTTGGCAGGGTGATGAGATTATCGTTAACCTACAAGGTGATGAGCCACTGATTCCGCCCCTTCTGATTCGTGAAGTGGCTATTGCTTTGGGTGGACAGCAGCAAGCAGGCATTGCCACTTTAGCCGCAAACATTATTGATTCAGACGAAATATTTAATCCCAATGCCGTTAAAGTTGTGTTAAATAAAGCCGGTTATGCGCTTTATTTTAGTCGTGCGCCGATTCCTTGGGAGCGGGATAGTTTCGGTCAACAGAAGGTCGTGCCGTCTGGGCGCATTGCTTATCTGCGTCATATTGGTATGTATGCTTATACAGTTGACTTTTTACAACGTTATTGTGCTTGGGAATCTTCACCACTAGAATCGATTGAAGCCTTGGAACAACTTAGAATTTTATGGCACGGTGAGGCTATTAGGGTCAAAGTGGTTGATAAGACACCACAAGCCGGGGTTGACACGCCAGAAGATTTAGTTCGTGTTGAGCGAGTATTAGCGTTAAAGCGAGTTATAGATTTAGGCATGAAACAATAAAAGTCTTTTAATAATTTCGGTGTTTTTTTCTGTTACATTTGACAGAAGCGTTTAACACCAGTAATTTAAGCTGTTTTTTTGTAACTTCTCATCATTTACGATAAGTAATGATTGGCATGATCGGTTTATATGATTAGTTGTCGGAGGGAAGCTACGTTTTTTTAACCTTACTTACTTAGGTTGTTCAAGAGCTCGTAATGCAAGAATTTCATAGAATAAGTCGTTTACCACCCTACGTTTTTAATATTGTTAATGAATTAAAAGCCAAAGCCCGTGCAGCGGGAGAGGATATTATTGATTTTGGTATGGGTAATCCTGATCAGCCCACCCCTCAACATATCGTTGATAAATTAATAGAAGCGGTCAATCGCCCGGATACTCATCGGTATTCCGTGTCTAAAGGCATACCCCGGTTAAGAAAAGCGATTTGTAACTGGTACAAAACCCGTTTTGATGTCGATTTAGACCCTGAAACAGAAGCGATTGTTACCATTGGTTCTAAGGAAGGTTTAGCGCATTTAGCCTTAGCAACCTTAGGCCCGGGTGATGTGGTTTTAGTACCCAATCCTGCGTATCCGATTCATCCTTATGGTGTTGTTATTGCGGGCGCAGATTTGCGTCATGTCCCCATGGTGCCGGGCGGTGATTTTTTTGAAGAATTGCAAAAAGCCATTGTGGATTCATGGCCTAAACCTAAAATGCTGATTCTTAATTTCCCGGGTAACCCTACCACACAATGCGTCGAACTGGATTTCTTTGAGAAAATCATTGCCGTTGCTAAAGAACACAACATTTGGGTGGTTCAGGATATTGCTTATGCGGATATCGTATTTGATGGTTATATCTCGCCGTCAATACTGCAAGTGGAAGGCGCAAAAGACATTGCCGTTGAATTTTTCTCAATGTCAAAAAGTTACAATATGCCCGGTTGGCGGGTGGGCTTTATGTGCGGCAATAAAGAGTTGGTTTCTGCGTTGGCAAGAATTAAATCCTATTTGGATTATGGTACTTTTACGCCGATTCAGATTGCCGCGATTGCCGCTTTAGAAGGGCCGCAGGACTGCGTGCATGAGATTGCTGAAATGTACAGAAAGCGTCGTGATGTTTTATGTGATGGACTTAATGCCACAGGATGGCCTGTGCAAAAACCGAAAGCGACCATGTTTGTGTGGGCAAAAATCCCCGAAGCCTATCAAGCCATGGGGTCACTTGAGTTTTCTAAAAAACTATTGCTAGAAGCCAAAGTAGCGGTTGCACCGGGCGTAGGTTTTGGTAATTACGGGGATGACCATGTACGGTTTGGGTTGATTGAAAATGAACATCGGACTCGTCAAGCGGTCAGAGGCATTCGCTTGATGATGAAGAAAGACGGGGTGATCTAAGTTCAATGCACGCAAAGTTGACAATAATAGCCTGAGTCAATTGGGAACATGAATGATTTTTAAGTGGAGCTTAATTTGAAACCGGTAAAAGTAGGTATATTAGGGCTGGGCACAGTGGGCGGTGGTACGGTCAACGTATTAAAACGTAATGCCGCAGAAATTGCTCGACGTGCAGGTAGAGAAATCATGATTACTCGGGCTTCTGCAAAGGATTTAGGCAAAACCCGGATTTGTGATACCGATGGTATTATTCTAAGCACCGACCCCATGGATATCATTAATGATCCCGAAATCGAGATTGTGGTGGAGTTGATTGGAGGGGCGGGTGTTGTTAAAGACTGGGTATTAAAAGCGCTGGAGAATGGCAAGCATGTGGTGACGGCCAATAAATCATTGATTGCCCTACACGGCAACGAGATCTTTGCTAAAGCCAGTGAAAAAGGCGTTATTGTGGCTTTTGAAGCCGCAGTTGCTGGCGGTATTCCTATCATTAAAGCTATTCGGGAAGGCTTGGCGGGCAATGAGATTGAATGGTTAGCGGGCATTATCAACGGCACTGGCAATTTTATTCTGACAGAAATGCGTGATAAAGGCCGTGACTTTGATGATGTGCTTGCCGAAGCACAAGCCTTGGGCTACGCTGAAGCAGATCCCACTTTTGACGTGGAAGGTATTGACGCAGCACACAAATTAACCATATTAGCCTCAATTGCTTTTGGGATTCCGCTACAATTTGATAAAATCTATACCGAAGGGATTAGCCGGATTACCCGTTTAGATGTTGAATATGCAGAACGACTGGGTTATCGCATAAAACATTTAGGGATTGCCAGAAAAACGCCTGAAGGCATTGAATTAAGAGTGCATCCTACATTAATACCGGAGCGGCGTTTGATTGCTAACGTTAATGGGGTCATGAATGCGATTGTGGTGAGAGGTGATGCCGTAGGCAATACCCTTTATTACGGGCCTGGTGCGGGCGCAGAGCCGACCGCTTCATCCGTCGTGGCTGATATTGTAGATGTGGCTAGAGCGTTAACCAGTGACCCTGAAAATCGGGTGCCGCATTTAGCATTCCAAGCGGAATCATTGTCAGATATACTGGTTTTACATTCCGACCGCTTTAAAACATCGTATTACTTGCGCTTGTGTACAGAAGATAAGCCCGGCGTTTTAGCCGATGTAACCCGTATTCTGGCTGATCATAATATTAGTATTGAAGCCATTATTCAGAAAGAAGCGTTACCTGATGAAACGTTGATACCCATTATCTTGTTGACGCAGATTACTCTGGAAAAAGAAATGAATGCCGCGATTGCTGCAATCGAAGCTTTAAACACGGTGAATGGTAAAGTAAACCGTATTCGCTTAGAAACATTGGAAAATAAATAAACCTTATTATGCAAAAACATTACACCGGATTAATTGAGCGTTACAGAGACCGTTTGCCCGTTAGCAAAGCAACCCGTATCATCAGCTTATGTGAAGGCAATACACCGCTCATTCAGTTACAAAATATTCCCAGAATGATAGGCAAAGACGTCGAGATCTACGTCAAGTTTGAAGGTCTCAACCCAACCGGTTCATTCAAAGATCGGGGCATGACCATGGCGGTGACCAAAGCCGTAGAATCAGGCAGTCAGGCAATTATTTGTGCCTCAACCGGTAATACCTCTGCCTCAGCAGCCGCCTACGCTGCGCGTGCGGGCATTAAGGCATTCGTATTGATACCCGAAGGTAAAATTGCTCTAGGTAAGTTGGCGCAAACCTTAATGTACAACGCCACCATTATTCAAATTAATGGCAATTTCGATCAAGGCATGGAATTAGTCAAAGAAGTCGCTAATCATGCGCCGGTTTCGATTGTTAACTCGATTAACCCGTTTCGATTAGAAGGTCAAAAAACCGCTGCCTTTGAAATTGTTGATGAGTTGGGCTTTGCCCCGGATTATCATTGTTTACCCGTGGGTAATGCGGGTAATATTTCTGCGTATTGGAAGGGTTATAAAGAGTATGCGACCGACCGCGTTTGTGGTAACAGACCGGTGATGTGTGGTTATCAAGCAGCGGGTGCGGCACCTTTTGTGGCTGGACACAAGATTGATCATCCAGAAACTGTAGCCACTGCCATTCGTATTGGTAATCCGCAATCGTGGGATTTTGCTATAGCGGCCCAACAAGAGTCAGGCGGTTGGTTTGACAAATTTACTGACCAACAAATATTAATAGCACAAAAGATGTTATCTCAATATGAAGGTATTTTTTGTGAACCGGCTTCAGCCACTTCATTAGCGGGCGCGTTACATGACATTGCGTCTGGCAAAATCCCGGAAGGTAGTAAGATTGTCTGTACCTTAACCGGCAATGGTATTAAAGACCCTGAAATTGCTATGCAACAATGTGCTGATGCAAAACCAGTGACCATTGAAGCTGATCTGGATGCGGTTAAACGCGCTATTTTAGATTGTTTGTAACGCACTCTTTTTTTGTTTCTGAGAAAATTATCGTAATGAAGATTCATACCTTTATCGCTCGTTCAGTCTTTTTGTTGGTATTGACGAGCAGTGCGCATGCTACCACCTATAAGTTACCTGCAACAAAAGGGGATCGAGTCGTTGAGCTTTCCTCCGAAGAAACCGTCACCATGACGGCAGACCATGACCAAACCTTATTGGATGTAGCCAGAAAATTTAACTTGGGGCAAACCGAAATAGTCACCTTAAATCCTAAATTGGATCGCTGGCTGATTAAGAAGGGGACTGTCATTCGTTTACCTAATAAACGGATCTTGCCCGATAGTCCCCATGTTGGTATTACTTTAAATATTGCCGAATACCGGATGTATTATTATCCAGCGGATCAGCCAGGCACCGTTAGATCGTATGCGCATGGGGTTGGTAGACAAGACTGGCAAACGCCGTTGGGTAGAACCACGGTGGCTAAAAAAGTAAAAGACCCTTCCTGGCATCCCCCTGAATCGATTCGCCGTGAACATGCGGCCAATGGTGACCCGTTACCGGAAGTGGTGCCGCCGGGTATTCATAACCCTTTAGGGGCTTATGCCTTGTACTTGAATTTGCCGGGGGATTATAGAATACACGGCACTGACATTGATAAGATTTTTGGTATTGGTATGCAAATTACTCACGGTTGTGTGCGTATGTATCCAGAAGATATTGAAGCCTTATACAACTCTGTACCCGTCGGCACAGCGGTTTATATTGTTAAACAGCCTATTAAGGTGGGTTGGTTAGATAATACGCTGTATATTGAAGCGCATCCTGATTTAGAAGGCGAAGAAAAGACCCAAGACCAGCGTTATGCCATTGCTTTGGATCTTATCCAAAAAGCAAATAACGGTGAGATACCGGATTTTGATCAGGTTGCCTTGAATAAAGCGGTTAAAGATTTAGATGGAACACCGGTAACACTCTATGAAGGTATTGCACCTGTGCAGGAAGAAGAGCCTGTTATTGAGGATATCGTTAAGACACCGCCAAAGCCGGAAGTGGTTAAAAAAGCCGAGGTGGTGGCTGTTGCGACTAAAAATGCCACGATAACTAAACCAAGCACTGGCAATAAAGCGGTTGCGGTTGCGAGTTTGGCTAATAAAAAACAACTTGCGGTGGCACCTAAGAAAATCGCTCATCCAGTAAGCGCTCCTCAAGTAACGGTAGCGACGAAAGGTAAAAAGCCAGAGACAACGGTTGCGAGTATAACAAAAGCGCATAATCCTACTGTTGCTTCAGCCAAAAAAGTACCCCCACCCGTTAAAAAGCCAGAAAAAGTTAGCAAAAATGGTTATTATCACAGCAACTAATATTTAGATAAAATAGTTAAGTTAAGCACAAGTTGTTAAAAAAAACAGGAGTACAATAGCTGAAGGGATTGCACTCCTGTTTTTATTTATCTGAAAGAATACCTACTCTGTCTCGGTTATATACGTGCTGTGACCTATGATTCACTAGCCTTAATGAGTCCTCTGTTTTAGTCAGCCAACCTGATCAATCCAGTAAACGTATATCCCCGCCCATGAACGGTTTCCAGGGGAAATTCAGTAACAAAAACACATCATTAATGTCTATTTGTTTTTTAATAACTTGTTTTCGACCACCACCCGCTTTTCTGTCCCGTTTTTTGGGATAGAGTTGCCTTCGCTTTCAGTTCATTTATCCCTCGCCGAATTGTATTGCGTGAAGAGGAAAACAGCTGAGCAACATAGCTGATGCCGCCATAAGAAAATTTCAATGCCTCAATCCCGGCATATAAACGCTTATCTTTTTCGGATAGACGCTCGAACAATTCTTGCATTTGTTTTTCAATTTCGATTGAGTAAGAGGGCTGCATTATAAGTTTTTGGGCAACGTTTTACTTTTTTAACTTTACCGCATTGCAACGACCACTTGCTCAAGTTATTTCGTGCTCGTTCCTAAGTAACGATGGCAGGCGCGTACAGGCGCTTTATCATTGTTAATCTCATCAGCTTCAATATAAGGTTTTAAGTTAGCGATGACAACGGCAAAGTCGTTGTTTTTTAAAAGACTCTTCTGGGTTTCCATCCAGGCTTCAGGCGCCTCCTTAGCAATGATTTTTGAGGCCTCTGCCAAGTATTCGCAAACATGGAAAAAATCGATAAGATAACTGGCTTTTACGCCAAACTTGTCGTTGACTTGATCCGCTATCCAAGGCGTACCGTCGCCCACACCATGCCAATGGGTTTGCGTCCCAAAACCCGCAGCAACTGCACAGTTTACCAGGGCTTGTCCGGCATCATCGACACTGCCTCCAAAGGTTGCGTCGAACTTAGGTGTTACACTGCCTTTCTCGTGAACCAAAGCTAAACGTGCCTCCTGCCAATGCGTCTTTTTGTGTTTGCGTTTATCACCTTCTTCTTCGCTTAGGGTGACAATCGGTAACATACACCCATTTATTTCACCAATTTGTTGCTGACAACCGAGGATCGTCAACGGCAATTCCATCGTCTCTCGTTGCTGATGCATTTGTTCGGCATGAAACTCAGTCGTCTTACGGATAGTGCTTACCGGCATATCTATTCCTGCAAGACCTTTAACCGAGGTCACTAATCAAGCAATTCATGTGCTTGCCAGAGAAATTGGCGCAACTGATACCACGCGCTTTTTAAGTCAATTTTCTAACGGCATCGGAAATTACACTGAAGAACGAGGAGTGCTTTTTGATCATCTTACTTTGGATGATGTTCTAACTGAGATAAGAGCTTCTACTAAGTAACACCTCAACGTTCCAGCGGAGCTTCGCTACGCTGAACGTTGCGTTATGTCGACAAACTGGTTAGAGTCATGTTATTGACAGGCGACGAGAACTGGATTTATAACTCGCAGGGCGTTATGCTTGGGCTAAGATTACATACGGCTGTTAAAACAACCATTGCTAATGTTTGTAAAGCACCTGAACGCTTCCAAATTATCTTCACGTAAACCAGATACAATTCCAATAATACTAAAAAAAGCGTAGTATATGACCCTAGAGACTCTTTCCTCATAACCGTCGTCTTTCGTTAATCCAGTTAAAACAGGGAATCAATGACATTTAAATCAAGATCTGCTCCAGATAACACTTTAGATGTTAACCGGTTTGTTTTTTCAATCGCTTTTCTCCATATTGCACTGGCAATAAGCTTACTTATAACAGGCTGTACGCTAGGACCTGATTTTAAAACACCAGAAAGTCCAGATACAGACCATTACACTGTTGATGCATCGTCCAATCATTTATCAACAACCGCATCAAAGTCGGGCGCTGCGCAATCGATCAGTATTGAAAAAGAGCTACAAGGACAATGGTGGACACTCTTTAATTCTCCAGCATTAACCCGGTTAGTTGCTCAAGCGCTAGAAAAAAGCCCTAATCTTCAATCGGCTTCCTATGCCTTGACCCAAGCGCAGGAAAACACCCTTGCCATGCAAGGTTCTTTATTTCCTGCCCTGGATTTAGTCACTAGAAGTACGCAACAAAAAATATCGGGCGCTCAATTTGGAAACCCTAACTTTGCAGGCTCTACCTACACACTAAACAGTGGGTCTGTCCAAGTGGCTTATACCTTAGATGTGTTTGGTGGAATTAGACGACAAATTGAAAGTCTGGAAGCCGAAGAAAACTACCAGCGCTTTCAATTGGAAGCCGCTTTTTTAACACTGGCCTCGAATGTTGCCAGTAGCGCGATTCAAGAAGCCTCGTTAAGAGCTCAAATTAAAGCAACAGAAGACATCATTGCATCGCAAACGCATCAATTAGAACTCGTTAAACGCCAATATGATTTAGGTAGTGTTTCAAAGATTAATATCCTGGCTCTACAGGCAACCTTAGAACAAACACGTACAAGTCTACCGCCTTTAAAACTGCAACTGGCTAAAACACAGCATCGTTTAACGGTGCTGGTCGGCGAATTACCCAGCACCAAACTGAGTGCTGAATTTAATCTATCCGAGTTACATCTACCCGAAGCCTTGCCGTTGAGTCTGCCGTCTCAATTGGTACAACAACGACCGGATATTAAAGCCCAAGAAGCCTTATTGCATGATGCCAGCGCTCAAATTGGCGTCGCTACCGCTAATTTATTACCCAACTTTACCATCAGTGCCAATGTCGGCACGATTGCTACGCGGTTAGCCGACTTATTTGTCCCTGGCAGTTTAATCTGGAGTTTTGGCGGTAATATGCTGCAACCTGTTTTTCATGGCGGCGCTCTACTTCATAAACGTCGGGCAGCTTTAGCTGCTTATGAGCAATCAGCGGCTCAATACAAAACTACGGTATTACAAGCGTTTCAAAATGTTGCAGACACCTTGAGTGCGCTGGAGCTTGATGCAACGGCTTTAAATACGCAAGATGCTGCGTTACAGGCTGCCTTGGATAGCCTGGAACTGACCCGGCAACAATATCAAATGGGTGCGGTCAGTTATCTGTCTTTACTCATCGCAGAACAAAACTATCAAAAAGCCCAAATGGGTCAAATTATTGCCCAGGCCAATCGCTATACCGACACCGTTACTTTGTTTCAGGCTTTAGGCGGTGGCTGGTGGAAACGCCCAGATTTATCGACTCATATACTAACTGAGCAACAAAAAAAATCAGCTCCCTAGAAAGGGATTTTTTTTAAATTCATGTTTGCGCAAAACTCCGACAGGACACTAAAATGATTAAACGCATGATCATTATGCTCAGCATAGTAGGCATCATACTCACCGGAATTTTTGGCTTCATTAGCTTTAAGGGGCGCATGATAAAGCAGTTTATGTCCGCTCAAGGTGAACCCGTACAAACGGTATCAACAACAACGGCTGCATTTTCAGAATGGTCACCTAAACTTCAGGCTGTGGGTAATATTCAAGCACTTCAGGGCATTAATGTCAGTGCCGAAGTCGCCGGTATTGTCGATGAAATCTACTTTAAACAGGGTGAAACCGTTAAAGTAGGCACGCCCTTGTTACAGTTGCGGGCTTATGATGAAAAAGCCAAACTTGAATCACTCAAAGCGGCGGTACAACTTGCTCAAATTACGTACCTACGTGATAAAGCGCAATTTGAAGTGAATGCGATTAGTAAACAAACCCTGGATATTGATAAGGCAAACCTTGATATAGCCAATGCTAACGTTGCCCAACAGCAAGCGCTACTCAACAAGAAATTAATCCGTGCTCCTTTCACCGGTCAACTCGGTATTCGACAAGTTGATGTTGGACAATATCTTGAAGCAGGAACCGCTATCAGTACTCTGCAAGCTTTAGAGACGGTCTTTGTTGATTTTTATTTACCTCAACAGTTTCTAGGCTCACTAAAACTGGGTCAGCCCGTCAATCTCAAATCAGATACCTATCCTACCCAGACCTTGACTGGCGAAATAACCGTCATTAATCCTAAAGTTGAAATTAACACCCGTAACGTGCGCTTGAGAGCGACTTTAAAAAACCCTCAGAATAAATTACTGCCCGGTATGTATGTCACTGTTAGCATCACCACCGGAACGGCTAAAAGCTTTATTACGCTGCCACGGACAGCGTTAACGTTTAATACTTTTGGCTCTAGCGTATATAAGCTTGAAAACAATGGCGTTAATGACAAAGGCCAACCGAAGCTAACCGCCAAGCAAAGCATCGTGGTGACAGGAGAAACACGCGGTGATCAAATTGCCATACTCAGCGGTATTAACGCAGGCGATATCATCGTCACCGCCGGTCAAATAAAGTTACATAATGGCTCACCCGTTACTGTTGATAATTCTATTCAACCCAGTAACGAGGCTAACCCGCAACCCATCGACCAATAAGCCACTATGAAATTTACCGATATTTTTATCCGTAGACCTATTCTGGCAACTGTTGTCAGCATGATGCTGTTGGTATTGGGTATACGCGCACTCAGTGACTTGCCCATTCTACAATATCCTCGTACAGAGAACGCAGTCGTCACTGTCACTACCGCCTACTATGGCGCTGATCCCGATATCGTCGCGGGCTTTATTACCACGCCCTTAGAAAATAGCATCGCGCAAGCAAATGGCATCGATTACATTACCTCAACCAGTCAAAATAGTATCAGTACCATAACCGCTAATTTACGACTTAATTTTGATCCCAATAAAGCGCTGACGGAGATTAATGCGAAGGTCAATGCCGTTCATAATCAACTGCCCCCAGAAGCGCAAACTCCGGTACTGAGTGTTAAAATCGGTCAGACCATTGATGCCATGTATATTGGTTTTTCCAGTGATCAATTACCCGCTAATAACATCACGGATTATTTAATCCGCTCAGTTCAACCCAGATTACAATCGGTTGAAGGCATTCAAACTGCTGAATTGTTAGGCAGTAAAAACTTTTCTCTACGTGCCTGGTTAGATCCGAATAAACTGGCCGCTTATTCGCTAACAGCGACTGATATTAGCGCCGCTTTAGCTAGAAATAACTATATTGCGGGGCTCGGCACCACCAAAGGTCAGATGGTTCAGGTCAACTTAACCGCTTCCACGAGTTTACATTCTGTCGCCGAGTTTGAAGACTTAGTCATTAAACAACAAGAAGGCGCTATCGTTCGCTTGAAAGATGTCGCTAAAGTTACTCTGGGTTCAGATGATTATGAATCCAGTGTTTCTTTTGATGGCGACAAGGCAGTGTACATTGGGCTGCAAGTAGCTTCCAGTGCCAACCTGCTTGAAGTTATTGAGAGAGTACGTAATACGTTTCCAAGTATTCAAGCTCAATTACCCGCAGGTATTAGCGGAAAAATTGTTTATGACTCAACAAAGTTTGTAGATAGCTCTATTAATGAAGTCATCCACACGCTGATTGAAGCACTCTTAATAGTTACACTGGTGGTGTTCGCCTTCTTGGGCTCGCCTCGCTCTGTATTGATACCCGTTATTGCTATCCCACTGTCATTAATCGGTACCTTTACTATTATGCTGGCTTTGGGTTTCTCGATTAATTTACTGACTTTGTTAGCCTTGGTTCTTGCTATTGGGCTGGTAGTCGATGACGCTATTATTGTGGTCGAAAATGTTAACCGACATTTAGAAGAGGGTCTGCAACCCATACAGGCTTCATTACTCGCGGCCAGAGAACTCACTGGGCCCATTATCGCAATGACGATTGTGTTGATTGCGGTTTATGTTCCGGTGGGTTTTCAAGGTGGACTGACTGGCGCGTTATTCTCGGAATTTGCTTTTACGGTGGTCGGAGCCGTTACTGTGTCTGCGGTTGTCGCGCTGACCTTATCGCCGATGATGAGTTCTAAACTATTAAAAGCACACACCGGAGATCGTAGCGGCTGGGAAGAACGTATCGTTGACTTTATTGACCGTCAAGTCTCGTCGATGCAACGCGCGTATTCTCGAACACTCCATGGTTCGCTTAATTATTTACCGGTCACCGGTGTCTTCGCATTAATTATCTTGGTTAGTATCTACTTTCTCTACAGCAGTGCCAATAGAGAACTCGCGCCCCAGGAGGATGAAGGTGTAGTGATCACCATGGCGACTGCCGCACCGGATGCAACGCTACAGCAACGTCTGGTTTATGCCGAACAGGTTTACAAAAAATTTATTACCCATTCTGAAACAGAGCACGTTTTTCAGCTTAATGTCCCGGGTCAATCAATTGCCGGGATGGTGCTTAAACCTTGGCACGAACGCACCACCAATGCGAATCAGTTACAGCCCATTATTCAAGAAGAAATGAATCAAATCTCAGGGGTACGTGTCGCTGCGTTTCAACCCCCACCATTACCCGGTAGTAGTGGTCTTCCTGTGCAATTTGTGATTGGCTCAACGGATTCATTTGAGCAATTAAACACGATTGCACAGCAGTTTATGCAGGAAGCCCAAAAAAGCGGCATGTTTATATTTCTGGATAGCGACTTAAAGTTTGATCAACCGCAATCCCAAGTTGATATTGATCGCAATAAAACGGCGCTATTAGGATTGAGTATGCAAGACGTCGGTTCATCCTTAGCCTCTATTCTAGGCGGTGGGTATGTCAATTATTTCAGCATGACGGGACGTTCTTATAAGGTTATCCCTCAAGCTCAGCAAGTCTCCCGACTGAATGCAGATCAATTACTTAACTATCATATTCGTACCGCTGATGGCAGCACGATTCCGCTATCCACTATTGCGTCTATCAGTACTAAAACCGTTCCACAATCATTAAATCGCTTTCAGCAATTAAATTCAGCCGTGATATCAGGTGTCCCCTTCCCAGGCGTGACAGTGGGTGATGCGGTCGGTTCTTTACAAAAACTGGCAACCCAACTATTACCTCCCAGTTATTCAGTGGATTATGCCGGTCAATCGCGGCAAATGATTCAAGAATCCAGTAGCTTTATTTTTACCTTTGCTTTTGCCTTAATCATTATTTTCCTGGCACTTGCCGCACAATTTGAAAGCTTTAGAGATCCGCTGATTATTCTGGTATCAGTGCCGATGTCGATTGCAGGGGCACTTATTTTTATCGCCTTAGGCATTGGCGGCGCTACCCTCAATATTTATACAGAAGTCGGCCTGGTCACTTTAATGGGCTTAATCAGTAAGCATGGCATTTTGATTGTTGAATTTGCAAATATCAAACAGAAAGAAGGTCTGTCAAAAAGAGCCGCTATTGAAAGTGCTGCCAGCATCCGGTTAAGACCGATTGTGATGACGACAGCCGCCATGGTATTAGGCGTATTACCGCTTATTTTTGCTTCGGGTGCGGGTGCTGTTTCACGCTTTAATATAGGTTTGGTTATAGCTACAGGTATTGCTATTGGCACGTTGTTTACGCTGTTTGTGGTTCCAGCCGTCTATCTTTTAATTGGTCAAAATCACGCGAAAACAATTGATGAACATTATCCGTAACACTGGCTTTTTGACGATGACTAAAACATGAGTCAATACTCAGACCTGAAACAAACCCAAAAAATGTTTTTGTTATTTTAATGTTTTTGTTATTTTGATATCAGTGTTCTGTACACTTTCATATTGTATGATGGCGTGTGCTGATAGAAACACTGATAATCAAGGTTCCGTCTCGCTGGAAGTTAAACACCTCAACTCCCAACTATAACAAAGTCAGTGTTTGTCAATGCCAAGTTCACACCTAGTATAGCAATTTCTACCGCAGTAGCTGAGCCGTTACCGTCGGAGTCGTAAAATAACGCTCCTGTATTTGGGTTGTAAATAATAAAATCGTTCGCATCCGAAGCGGCAACACCCATTTTGAAAGCTGTACTATCTAAAATCCCAAGGGTAGATAACTTAGTAAATATCGCATTATTCAATTGAATTGTATCATCAGGCACTACAAAGTCGGAAATGGTATCAACATTATTAACAGTTGGTGACGATAGCTGGAAAATATCTTTACCGCCACCACCTGTTAATAGGTCATTTCCGACACCACCATTGAGAGTGTCGTCTCCAGTTCCGCCATTTAACCGATCGTCTCCGTCATCACCGATTAGATAATCATTTCCGCCTAACCCTGTTAGAATGTCATTGAATTTGCTGCCCGTTAAGGTTTCGGAATTTGCGGTACCCACCTTTGATAAACCCACATATCCAGTAGCTGTGCTGGATTTGGTTTCGGTCGTACCTTCTTTGTCCAAATAACTAGCCATGACCGTCAACGATTTTCCGACATCAGAATCCAGCAACACATAAGTTGCTCCAGTGCCCAAAATTGTGGAGTCTGTTTTCCACGTATAATTTACCGCACCTAAACCATCTGCGTCCTTTAAGTTATTAGCAGCGGATAGGGTTTGTCCTTGTGATGCAAAACCAGAAATAGTGACATTACCTTGAGGTAAATCGTTAACGGCAGTGACATTGATCGTAAGTGTATTCGCAGTTGGATCGAGATCTTGCCCACCGTTGGCGACACCACCTTTGTCTTGCACCTGGAAGGTAAGCTCCGCATAGTTTGCGCCGTTGGCGTTAGCAACGGGGCTGAATATCAGTTTGTTGGCGGCGATATCGGAGGCTTTAATTGTTTGTCCCGCAGTCACGGCGATACCGTTTAGTTT